>ERZ791908.238-NODE-238-length-71123-cov-21.895326_pt1 | contig 71123 bp, 82 predicted proteins | sample MGYA00510144_ERZ791908 | MGnify/ENA primary metagenome ERZ791908 (study PRJEB30046, sample SAMN00792105) | human gut metagenome | study: EMG produced TPA metagenomics assembly of the A metagenome-wide association study of gut microbiota in type 2...
TCCAAATGGACTTTTTATTTTTCTAAAGTGTTCAATTTGATTTTACAATCGGCGTTTATTTATATTTTTTAATTATCACTTAATTTTTATTGAATATATTAGTATAAACTTATTTGTTTTATATTCTCAATTTCCTCTAAGCTAAGGTCAACATATTTACCACGCCTTAAATCAGCTGGCAAATGTAACTTTCCCATCGACAATCTATCCAGCACCGTAACTTTCATCCCCACCGCGCCAAACATTCGCTTAATTTGATGATACTTTCCTTCGCTAATCTCAATTTCAATCTCAGAAGTATCATTTTCCTTATCTTGCTTTAAAACTTTCAATTTAGCTGGCTTTAACTTAGTTCCATCGCCCAGTGTCATGCCAGATGCAAAAGTTTTAACAGTTTTATCATCTGCCACACCTGCTATTTGCGCACGATAAACTTTAGCCACGTGCTTATTTGGTGCTAACAATTCATGATTTAATTGACCATCATTAGTCAAAAGAAGCAAGCCAGTCGTATCTTTATCGAGTCTACCTACTGGCACAATTCCTTGATAACGATCTTCAGGCTTAAGCAATGAAATAACTGTCTTCTGACTGCAGTCCTCTGTAGCAGAAAGAACCCCCTTAGGCTTATTCAATAAAAAGTAATGATATTTTTGATAAGCTACTTTTTCGCCACTAACTGTGACAATATCCTCTTCATCAATCTTCTCTTTAGGCGTTTTGACAGTTTTACCATTTACAGCCACTACACCCTTTTTAATTAATTGATGAACTTCTTTTCTTGAGCCAACATTCATATTAGCCAAATATTTATCAATTCTCATAATTTCACCTACAAAAAAAGCTAGAAGTTAGACTTCTAGCTAAATTGTTACAATAAGCTTGCGTCTTCTTGAGCCTTATCGTCCAAGAATTTTTCGTTTGGATAAATTGGAGTTACTTCAATTCCATCCAATGCTCTTTGAATAAGTCCTTCCACATCAAGACGAGCTTCATATTCGCGAGCTTTTTCAAGCTTTGGCTTAGTCTTAGGACGTGGTGGGGCAAAAATAGTACAGCAATCTTCAAATGGTTGAATTGAAAGATCAAAGGTACCAATTTCTTCAGCCTTAGCAATGATTTCAGTCTTGTCCATTGTAGCTACTGGACGAATAACTGGCGTGGTAGTTACATCATTGATGGCAACCATTGATTGTAAAGTTTGAGAAGCAACTTGACCAACTGATTCACCGTTAAAGATTGCTAAGCCGCCGCGCATTGCACGGATACGATCAGCAAGTTGAAGCATGAAACGGCGTTGAACAGTCATCAAGTAGCCTTCAGGCAACTTTTCCTTAATGGTTTCTTGAATTTCAGCAAATGGGACAGCAATAAAATTAATTTTACCTGCATAATTTGCCAAAATACCAGTAAGTTCCTTAGCCTTAGCCAATGCCTTTTCAGTAGTGTAAGGAGGGCTAAAGAAGTGAACCATTTCAATATCTACCCCGCGCTTCAAAGCAAGCCATGAAGCAACTGGCGAATCAATACCACCTGAAAGCATCATCACTGCCTTACCAGCAGTACCTACAGGCATACCGCCAACACCGTGAAGAAGTTGGTTTGAAATGTAAACAGCGTCTTGGCGTACTTCAATTCTAAGTACTAAATCTGGATGCTTCATTTCAGCCTTCAAGTGATCGATATGATCAAATAAGTAATCACCAACCAAATTGTTAAGTTGATTAGTGTCGTATTCAAACTTGTGATCACTACGCTTAGTATTTACCTTAAAAGTCATGCCTGGCTTAAAAGTTTCATTCATTAATTCCAAAGAAGTTTTTTCAATATCTTCCAAGGTTTTAGGAATTTTAATTGCTGGTGAGTAGGTTTGAATACCAAACACCCTTTTCAGGCGTTTATCAACTTCAGCAAATGGCGCACCGTTTAAAATGATGTGCATGCGGTCGTGACGTGGGTGGAATTCAATTTGAGGAAAATCCTTCAATACTCTTTCAACGTTGGTTGCCAAACGATTGATAAAGTCCTTTCTGTTCTTTCCCTTAGTTGAGAGCTCCCCGTAACGGACCATAACTTCTGTATATTCCATTAATTTTCTCCCAAATGATTAATTTTAGCAAAATGGTTATAGATCTTATCAAAGACCTTGATAAACTCATCTGCCTCTTCAAGCGTATTCGTTTCATCAAAACTTAAACGAATTGCACTAGTAGCAATCTTATCATCAATATGCATAGAAACCAAGGTGCTTGCTTCATCTGCTGTCTTTGAAGCACAAGCAGAAGTAGTTGAAGTATAAATATCTTGATCTTCAAGCGTATGCACCAAAGTTTCTCCACGAATGCCTTCTAAGGCAAAGCATAAAATGTGTGGTGCAAAGTTGTCTTGAACTGGTGAAAAGATATCAATACCTGGCTTTTGCTTCAAATAATCAACAATCTTTGCCTTAATTGCAGCTTCTCTAGCAGCCTTTTCAGGTTCATCTTCAAGTAAAAGACGAATTGCTTTTGCCATCCCTGCAATTGCTGGTAAGTTTTCGGTACCTGAACGAAGCCCCTTTTCTTGGCCGCCACCATCATTAAGCGGACTAAGCATCTTGCCTTCTTTTTTATAAAGAATACCAATACCACGAGGTGCATGGAACTTGTGAGCAGATAAGCTAGATAAGTCTACTCTTGGTGTGAAGACTTTATCCCAAATATTCTTGCCAAGTGCTTGAACGTTATCAACGTGGAATTGAATCGTTGGATAATTTTCAAGCAAATCACTAATTTCATCGATTGGTTGAATGGTCCCAATCTCGTTATTGACACCCATGATTGAAACTAGCGTTGTATCTGAATCAATTGCATTTCTTAGGTCATTAACATTAACTCTCCCCTTCTTATCTACTGGAAGTCGAGTCACACGCCAGCCCAAGTTTTCCAAAGCAGTGAAGCTATTGGTAACTGAAGCATGTTCAACACTAGAAGTAATGATATGCTTACCAAATTCCCGCTTTTGAATAGCAGTTCCCTTGATCGCTGTATTATTTGATTCTGTACCACCTGAGGTAAAGAAAATTTCATGTTGTTTTACACCTAATAATCCAGCAATTTGCTTGCGAGATGCTTCAAGCAATTGGTGAGCACGGTTCCCCATTTTATGCAAACTGGAAGGATTGCCCCAAATATTGGTTGCTACCTTGTTATAAGTATCCAATACTTGAGGATCTATCTTAGTTGTTGCACTGTTATCAAAATAAATCACAAATATTACCCTTTCATTAAAAAACGGCCAATTGCTTGACCGTTCATTGACTTCTAAATTTTAGCCCAAATAATTAAAAGCTTCAATTATTTACTCTCTTTGTTCTGAATAATATGCATTTTCAAGACGTTGGTAGCTGCCTGGTTCTACTTTTTCAAGTGCAGTAGCAATGGTATCTAATGCATCTTTGTAGTTATATTCATTGTACAGCTGCATTGCGAGCTTTTGGGCCTGCTTAATTGCATCTTTATCAGCGTACTTATTAGAATATTGCATTGTTAATTCAACTAAGTTAGCAGAATTAATAATATCATCAGCTTCGCGCTTAAGTCGCTCGACATCGTCAGAAATCTGAATTAATTCATTAGAAATCTTTTCCATATTAATTCTAACTTGGCTTAATTCATCACTGACATGACCAATTTCATTAACTACCAAGGTATACATTTGAACAAAACTATCTGGATTACCTGGTAAATTGCGTCTCTCAAGGCGACGATATACTAATGAAACTTCTTGCTTGAAACGTTTAATAGAATCGTTAGCGACGTTTTCTGAATCATACAAGCCATCAACATCTGTTGACATCTTAGCTTGCTCTTGATCGATTTCACGCAAACGATCTAGCATTTGCAACCATGAATCTTGAATTGCGGAATAAACACCTTTGCCGTCGGCAATACTTTGCGTATCGACGGTATATTGGCGATTCATATCATTGACTTCTTTTTCAAGTTCCTTACTCTTCTCAAGTTCACCGTGAGTTAATTCGTAACTTTCATCAATATGTTGCAATTTTTCAACGAGTTTCTTAGAAGCGGCTTGTTGATGAGCAATCAAAGTCAACATCTTATTTTGATTCTTCTCAACAAATGGACGAGCCTTGTATTCCTTAGCCAAAGCAGTATAAAGTTCATCGATTTCACCAGAGATCTTTTTATTTTCTTTGGCTAATTCATCAACCTTAGTCTCTGCAAGCAACTTGCGCGCATCATCAATTTCACCATGAATTTCTTTAATTCGCTTCAATACATCTATATCAGTAATGTAATACTTTTCTGAAACCATCTTCTTGTAGGCATCAGATAATTCACGCAATTGATCTTGGAAAACAACCTCTAATTGATGATTTCCTTCCTTAATCTTAGGCAAGCGTTTTTGCAATGCGCCTAAAGCCATTCTAATCTTAGACAATACGCGCTTAGCTTCAACATGATCACCTTGAGAGGAAAGGTTCTTGGCTTCTTCAAAGTCACTTTCCATTGATGCAAGTTGATCTTCAATTTGATCAATAGCTGCACCATATTCAAAGGAACCAGCCAAAACGCTCTTTCTAAGTTCACGATATACCTTAATCAAAGCATTATACTGCATTTGATTTTCTTTGTTTGATTCAAGCAGTTCTGTAAAAACGGCCTTAGTATTGCGAGCGTCTTCTAAAGTAGGCTTGATTATCTCTTGAGCTTCTTTGATATTTTTTCTAGCTTTGAAGAGCTTATAAGTGGTGTTTTCTTGGGCGGCTTCTTCAACTAACTGTTGCACGCGAGGCAATTTTTTAGTTGAAGTTTCATTGTAGCTCTTGCGCCAAGTATTTAATGTAGTTAGACTTTCACCGGCCAAATCCATTTTATCTAGTCGCGTAATGTCTTCTTCGAGATGCATTTTTTCAATTTCATTGACTGCTGCGTCAATTACTTCGATCGCACGCAGTTGCCTGCGGTTGACCCAAAGCATGAGTGCAATGACGACTATAATAAGGATGACAACGGCAATTATAATAATAGTTTGAATTGATGACATCGTTTATCCTCCAAAACTACTATAATTATAACAAAACATGGTCTGAAGATGTGAAAAAGCTGTCCTATTTCTTGATTTATTATTCTGAAGCCTATATAATACTAGTCGTGTAAAATATTTGCAGCAATAAGTGACAAGAACGTCAACATCTTGAAACGCTTTAGTGAACGAGTAACCCGCGCTGCATTGGGCGAAAATGTAAATCCAAGATGCACGAATGTTGAACTTATTCGTAATATTTTACTCCAAAAATTATCATTATAAATTTTATGGAGGATTTTTATGTCAAGATATACAGGTCCAAGTTGGAAACGTTCAAGAAGATTAGGTATTTCTCTTTCAGGTACTGGTAAGGAAATCGCTCGTCGTAACTACGCTCCAGGTCAACACGGTCCTAACAGTCGTGGTCGTTTGTCAGAATACGGTCAACAATTGCACGAAAAGCAAAAGTTACGTTGGATGTACGGCTTAAACGAACGTCAATTTAGAACTTTGTTTGCTCGCGCTGGTAAGATTCGTGAAGGTCAACACGGTGTTAACTTCATGATCTTGCTTGAACGTCGTTTGGACAACATTGTTTACCGTCTTGGTTTAGCTACTACTAGAGAACAAGCTAGACAATTAGTTAACCATGGTCACATCACTGTTGACGGCAAGCGCGTTGACATCCCTTCATACGAAGTTTCAGTTGGTCAAACTATCGGTTTGAAGGAAAAGTCAAAGAACTTGCAACAAGTTAAGGATGCCTTAGATGCAGTTACTGCACGTCCATCATTTGTTTCATTTGACGACAACAAGATGGAAGGTTCTCTTGTACGTTTACCAGAACGTGACGAAATGGAACCAGAAATTGATGAATCACTCGTTGTTGAATACTACAACAAGTTACTTTAATTTTTACATTTTATTTTGTCGAAAGGCTTTCCCCATTGTGGGAAAGCCTTTTTTTGTTACAATTGGTACTAACAGAAAGGATGAATCATATGACTGAAGATTTAAACAAACGTGTTGAACAAGCTGCTCAAGGTATTACGCCTCAAACCAAGCCAGATGAACGTAGACGTTTTTTAGGTTCTTTACGTGAACGTGTTTTAGTTCGTTTAGATAATACGGAAGTAAAGAATTCTAAATTGACTGCCCTCTTTTTAAAACATATCGATGATTTCAAGGGTTACACTATTTTGATCAACGGCAATATCAAAGATGATGGCTTCTTGGGCGATGTTGAAGCAGAATGCAGTAAGAAAGATATTCCTTTTACTCTAGTTAATAATGAAACTGCTCAAACAGGACCAAATGATACCGCAGTTTTAGTTGTAGCCAAAACTGCAATTAACCGTCCACGAATTAAGATTAACCAAGTTTATCCACCTGAAATGCCTAAGACTGAACTTAATGCACCAGCCAAAAATCATGAAGGCTTTTGGCATCATTTATTTCACGGGGATAAGTAATGAAACCATTAGCATACCGTATGCGGCCTAAAAATTTGGACGAAGTTGTTGGACAGCAGCATTTAATTGGCCCTGGGAAAATCATTCGTCGAATGGTTGAGTCTCGTTTGCTTTCTTCTATGATTCTTTACGGCCCTCCTGGTATTGGTAAAACCAGTATTGCTAGTGCTATTGCCGGTTCCACTAAATATGCTTTTAGAAAGCTTAATGCGGCAACTGACGGCAAGAAGCAACTGCAGCAAGTTGCCGAAGAAGGCAAAATGAGCGGTACTGTCGTTTTATTGCTGGATGAAATTCATCGTCTCGATAAAACCAAACAGGATTTTCTGTTGCCCCTACTTGAATCAGGACAAGTTATTCTAATCGGTGCAACTACCGAAAATCCTTATATATCTATTTCTCCTGCCATTCGTTCGCGGTGCCAAATTTTCGAATTAAAGCCTTTATCAAGCGAAGATGCTTCTAAGGCCATCGATCGTGCACTTGCCGATAAGGAAAATGGCTTGGGCAAATACAATGTTAATCTGACTGATGATGCTCGCCAGCTTTTAATTGAAAAAAGCAATGGCGATTTGAGAGCTACTTTAAATAGCTTAGAACTAGCCGTTCTTTCAACCAAGCAGGAACTTAAAAATGAACATAAAGATGATTCTACTATTTTGATCACTCAAAAAGAAATGGCCGATTCCATTCAGATGAAGATTCAAAACTTCGATGCATCTGGTGATGGCCACTACGATCTAGTTTCTGCTTTTCAAAAGTCAATCCGTGGTTCGGATACTGATGCGGCATTGCACTATTTGGCTAGATTAATCGAATCTGGTGATTTAATCTCTATTTGTCGTCGTCTGGCCGTAATTGCATATGAAGATATTGGTTTAGCTAATCCTGCCGCTGCCGAGCGAGCAATGACGGCTATTCAAGCCGCCCAAATGGTGGGCTTGCCTGAAGCTAGGATTCCACTTGCTAATGCTGTAATTGAACTTGCGCTGTCGCCCAAGAGCAACAGCGCCATTACTGCCATTGATAATGCACTCAGCGATATCCGAAATAAGAAGATTGACTCTATTCCCGCCAATTTGAAGGATGCACATTATTCTGGTGCTAAAAAATTAGGACACGGCATTAACTATCTCTATCCTCATGATTATCAAAATGACTGGGTAGCACAGCAATATTTGCCAGACAATTTAACTAAGGCAAATTACTTCCGGCCAAAAGGAAATTCTAAGGTAGAACAACGTTACAAAGCCATTTATCAAAAACTAAAGCAGATGCAAACTGATGATCTATCTAAAAACTGATTTTATTGACAAATATAGCCAGATCCCTTATCATAATAAGTGATCTGAGTTGATCGACAAGCTTAAATGTATAAAGTTGACCGATCAAACTATAAGACGTGGGAGTTGGCGAATAACTACCGAATCGGAATACTGCCTTAGTGCAGGATCCATATTCGCTGCGACGTCAACTCAAATTTTGAACACTGCGGGTTCAACAAGCGTCATTATGCTATGTTTAGTCAACTCGGATTTTTTAGAATATTAAATGAGACGGTCTTAATTGACCGTCTTTTTCTGTAACTGGAGATATTTTTCATGGTAATAAAAGTTGTAATGATCATTTTTATTTTTCTTTTACTGCTTACCTCTTGGTACCTGTGGCACAGAAGAAATGGTCATTTTTTGATTTTTGATGTTGGTGGCGACCTTCGTTTATCTAATATTTTAAAATGGACTTCAATTGCGCTATTAATTGAAAGTGTCATTGGAATTATTATTTTATTTATGGGAAACAAGTATCTTAACCTAATCACGCTATTCCTTGCCTCCCTAACCATCTTGGTATTTGGCTTATCAATTACTGGAAATAAAGAATAATATATTCCTAATAATAACCAAATTTTTGGTAGAATAGATATTAGGAAGAGGTGTTTAGAAAATGCTTTCACAATACAAAAATATTCAAGTTTCTGTAGATGGTTCAAAAGAAGCCGATTTGGCTTTTAGTAAAGCTGTAGCCATCGCTAAGCGTAATAATGCAACTTTGGAAATTTTACATGTAATCGATACCCGTTCTTTCCAAAACGTTTCAAGTTTTGATTCTGCAATGGTCGAACAAGTTTCCAAGGATGCTGAAAAGAGAATGAAGGATTACCAAGCTCGTGCTGTTAAGGCCGGCGTAAAGGATTCTCATTACTCAATTGAGTTCGGTTCACCTAAGACAATCATTGGTCACGACTTCCCTAAGAAGCACAACATTGACTTGATCGTTGTCGGTGCAACTGGTCTAAATGCAGTTGAACGTTTGCTCATCGGTAGTGTTACCGAATACGTTACCAGAACTTCAAAGTGCGATGTTTTGGTATGCCGTACCGAAGAAACTGCTAACGCTTTAGAGAAATAATTTATATTTTATACCCAAAGAGAACCGGTTTGTTCGGTTCTTTTTTGTTGCCATTCTTTATTTAATATTATGGTTATTTCAACTAAAATAATCATAGTTAAACAAGAAGGTTATATCATGAAAAAGAAACTATTAATTTTGACTGCTTTAGCGACTACGGCATTATTAATTACCGGTTGCCAGCATCAGATAAAAGCTAACAGTAGAACAACTAATTTTAAAACTACGGCTGTTAAAAAGAAAACCAATAAAATAGATTTGATCCTTAAGCACATGACTTTAAACGAAAAAATAGGACAATTGTATTTTGCTCATAGTACAGGCAACACCAAGCAAATGATGCAAGATGTTAAAAAATATCACTTGGGCGGTACTACTCTATTTGCACCGGATTTTCAAAATAAGACTAAGGCTCAATTTGATTCGGAAATGCGCAATTATCAAAAAAACAGCAATCATGGTTTACTAATTGCCACCGACCAAGAAGGTGGAACAGTTTCCCGAATTGATACCAATCCTAGTATTTCACAACGAAAATATCCTAGTCCCCAAGAAATTTATAATACTCAAGGTCTAACTGGCATCCAAAAAGAAGATCAAACAGTAGCTAAAATTCTGCATCAAAATGGTATAAACATGAATTTTGCCCCTGTTGCTGATGTTGCTAAAGATAAGAATAGTTTTATCTATGATCGAACCTTAGGACAAGATTATGAAACAACAGCTAAGTATATTCCAGTTGCTGTCAAAAGCATCCAAAGTCAAAAAGTTGCTAGTTGTCTTAAACACTTTCCAGGATACGGAGATGCCGGTGATACTCATACCGGTTTTGCCCAAATCAATAAGCCATTGTCTGAATATAAAAAGGAAGATCTTTTACCTTTTAAGGCTGGAATTAAAGCTGGCGTGGATGGAATCATGATTTCACACATCGTGATCAAAAATATTGATGCTAAAATGCCGGCATCCCTCTCCCCAGCCGTGCACAAATTACTCCGTAAGAATTTAGCTTATCAAGGTCTAATGATTACTGACGACTTACAAATGGGAGCAATCACTCAGTACGCTAAGCAGCACCACATTAATGCCGACGTTCTTGCTCTAAAAGCTGGCAATGATATGCTTTTAGGTGGGAATTATCAAACTGGCATCCTTGCTATTAAGAAAGCCGTACAAAAAGGTACAATTGGTCAAAAGCAAATTAATGATTCAGTTAGAAGAATTTTGCAGTTAAAAGAAAAGTTAGGCATTCTTAAATAATTTAAAACCAACAAAAAAGGATCCAAGTTTTTACTTGAATCCTTTTCATTATCTTTAAAAATCGCCAGCCGTACTAAACATGTAATCACGATTATGGAATTTCATTGATAAGATCAATCCAATACCAATCATGTTACCTAACAAGGCTGAACCACCTTGAGAAACAAACGGCAACGGAATACCAGTCAATGGTAATAAGTCAATATTCATACCGATGTTTTCAAATACGTGGAATAAAATCATCATGATAACACCTGTAGCGATGTATGAGTAAAATACATTTCTAGTGTCAAACGAAATTTTAACCATTTGAACAATTAAGTATAAATAAATCAAAATCAAAGCTACACAGCCGACAAAACCGAAGTTTTCACCAATAACTGAGAAAACCATATCGGATCCACGAACTGGAACATATACACTAGCTTTGCCAAAACCATTACCAAATAATTGACCGGAACCAATGGCCTTCATACTTTGCCATAACTGGTAAGCACCGGATGATGTATCACCGGATGGATCTAGCCATGATTTAATTCTTTCAAACTGATAAGCTTGGAAGAAGTGACTTAAGAAAGATTGTCCTCCTGGTGTAACAACCAGCAAAATAACTGTAATTGCGCCAACGATTACGATTCCATACAGTGGAACGATAATCTTCCACGATATACCTGATACTAATACCACACCACCAACAATAGCGATGAAAACTAACATAGTACCAAAGTCGTTCTGCAATTTTAACAAAATCGCAACTGGTGCTAACCAAGCAATAATCTTACCAAGCAACAGCCAATCTGTTTTAATGGTATGTTCATATTTATCATTGTGATCTTTAATCACACGTGCCAGCATCAAGATAAACGCCGGTTTCATCAACTCAGATGGCTGGAAAGTAATTGGCCCTAACTTGAACCAACTTTTTGCCCCTGTATCTGCAGCTACACTACGGTTATACAGGAATAAAACTGCTATCAGTAAAACTATGCCAATACCAAAAAAGATCGGCGCTATTTTAAAGAGCTGCTCCGCATCGAATTGCATTACGACAACAACAATTGCAATCGAGATCAAATACCACAGAGCCTGCATTACCACAGCTCTAACAGGTGAACCAACATGCGATGGATCCCCAAGTGCTGCAACGTAAATACAGTACAAACTGATTATAGCCAAAATTGCCACTGGAATAATAATGTTCCAGGCCAATCGGTCAATCAGACTCGTTTTATTTTCAACTTTTGCCATTAAATAATCACTACTTAAATTTTATTTTTCATGTAATGTGAAGTATGAAAGCAAATCGTTGATACTACTTTCAAGACTGTTAGCAAATAAAATGTTGCTAGTCTTAGTTGTAGTAGCGCGGTAACGGCCTTCAACCTTCTCAATTAAACCAATGGACTTTTTGTTAGGAATAACAACTTCCCAAGTTGGCAAATTCTTACCCTTAAGTTCATTAACTTCAATATCAATATTTTCTAACTTTTTAGACATAAATCCTCCTACTTGCTATCCGGATGAAACTTAGAAGCGATAATCTCGTCTTCATACCTTTCCGGATGTGGATTTCGAAAAATAGTAAAATTATCAGGAACTGGGTCCACCCCACCACGAATAAATGGGTTACATCTTAGTATACGACAAATCCCCATGATTAGCCCTAAAATAGGGCCATGTTTTTTCAGGGCATCAATCATATAGTTAGAGCATGTAGGATAATATCTACAATTTGGTGGAAAAAGCGGTGAAATTAGTGTCTGATAAATACGCACTAAACCGATCAAAATCTTACGCAAGTAATCTCCTCACTTAGTGTCGTTGATGCTTTTCAATATTCTTAAGCAAAGTACCCGTACCTAAAGCAACAGCTTCCAATGGGTGATCAGCTGTTAAAACAGGAACTTGTAAGTAATATGAAATTAGCTTATCAATATTCTTCAATAATGCTCCACCACCGGTGAGCATAATTCCACGGTCAATAATATCTGCTGAAAGTTCTGGTGGAGTAGTTTCAAGAACTTCCTTAGCTGCTGCGATAATTGACATCAAACCTGGTTCCAAGGCCTTTTGAATTTCAGGTGCGGTAACTGTAGTTTGCTTTGGCAAACCATCAACCACATCACGACCACGTACGGTAACTTGTTCATCTTCATCAGGTTCAAATGCACTACCGATTTCAATCTTAATTTGTTCTGCGGTTCTAGAACCAATAAGCAAATTATGCTTATTCTTAATGTAGCTAATTACAGCTTGGTTCATTCTATCACCGGCATAACGAAGTGATTGTGAAGTTACAATTTCACCCATTGATAAAATTGCAACATCAGTAGTACCACCCCCGATATCAATAACCATATTTCCTTGTGGCTTGAAAATGTCTAAACCAGCTCCAACAGCTGCAACCTTAGGTTCGAAATCAAGATATACCTTGCCGCCACCTGATTTTTCAGCTGCTTGAATAATTGCCTTTTGTTCAATTGAAGTAACTCCAGTAGGAGCACAAATCAAAATATTTGGCTTAGACATGAAGCCCTTAACATTTAATTTCTCAATAAAGTAAGACAGCATTTCTTCAGTAATATCGAAATCTGCAATTACACCGTTTTTAAGCGGACGAATTACGCGGATATTACCAGGGGTTCTACCTACCATCTCATATGCCTCTGAGCCAACCGCAACTACCTTGTTAGTATCGGTATTTACGGCAACAACAGAAGGTTCGTTTAAAACAATACCTTTTCCAGAGACATTAATTAATACATTAGCTGTCCCCAAATCAATTCCTATATCTCGTGCCACGATAACCCTCCATAATTATTCATCGTCCATTTTACCATAAATAACTAAGAGTTTCCTTTACTGTCCTTGTTTTAACACAATCTTTAAAACAAATTACTAAGCTGCATTGAAGTATCGATAAAAGTAATTACAAAATTGCCGACTAAAAAGCCTAACGCAATTGCACCAAATAAATATAAAAGTTGAGTTTCAAAAACTCTACCTTTACGCACAATTTTATCTAATTGAACGGCCTTCATTGCCTGAAAGGCTAATCCAATGGCAATCAAATAAATGATGATACTTATAATTGCATGAACACCTAATTGAAACATAATTTTTCCCTTTAATAAAAAAAGACGGATGCAATTTGCATTCGTCTTTTTCACTTTATCTAGTGACCTCTAGCATTGTAAACACTGATTCTGTTCATTGCTCGTCTCAAAGCAACTTGAGCACGTTCCACAGTACGTTCATCATGCTTCTCACGTGCTTCCTTAAGACGCTTCTCTGCTCTTTCCCTAGCGGCTTGAGCACGAGAAACATCAATGTTTCTAGCACGTTCGGCACTATCCGCAATAATTGTAGCTACGTTTTCTGAGAAATCGATATAACCACCACTAATAGCGATGTGATCGATTCTTGAACCCATTTCTTTGCTACGTTTTACTTTAACTTCACTAATAACTAATGGAGTCAAAAGCGGGGTGTGATTGTACAATATAGAACGTTCACCATCAACAGCGCGTACATCAACGATGCTTCCACGATGGGAATAAATCATTCCATTAGGAGTTACAACATTTACTCTAAAAAGCTTTTCTGGATCTGCCATTTGACATCACCCTACTTTTCTAGCAATGCTTTAGCTTCTGGATCACTTGGAGTTACACCCATAGATTGTGCTTTCTTCAAAACATCTTCGATTGGGCCAACACCACGGAAGGCATCTTCTGGTAAGTCATCAAGGTGACCATCCAAAATAAGTTTAAAGCCTTTAATGGTTTCCTTAATTGGAACATATGAACCAGGTACACCAGTAAATTGTTCAGCAACGAAGAAGTTTTGTGACAAGAAGAATTGAACTTTACGTGCACGTGCAACGATCAATTTTTCTTCATCAGACAATTCATCCATACCCAAAACAGAAATAATATCTTGCAATTCGTGATAACGTTGCAAAATATGTTGAACACGAGTAGCAACTTCGTAGTGTTCTTGACCAACAACTTCTGGGTCAAGGGCACTTGAAGATGATTCAAGTGGGTCAACGGCTGGGTAAATACCTTGTTCTACCAAGCTACGTTCCAAGTTAGTAGTAGCGTCCAAGTGTGCGAATGTGGTTGATGGAGCTGGGTCAGTATAGTCATCGGCAGGAACATAAACGGCTTGAATTGAAGTAATTGAACCCTTCTTAGTTGAAGTAATTCTTTCCTGCAATTGACCCATTTCTGTTGCCAAAGTTGGCTGGTAACCAACGGCACTTGGCATACGACCAAGCAAAGCGGAAACTTCTGAACCAGCCTGAGTGAATCTAAAGATATTGTCGATAAAGAGCAATACGTCTTGACCTTCAACATCTCTGAAGTATTCAGCAAGAGTCAAACCAGTTAATGCAACACGCATTCTGGCACCAGGCGGCTCGTTCATCTGACCAAATACCATGGCAGTTTTACTTAAAACGCCTGAAGCTTTCATTTCGAAGTAAAGGTCATTACCTTCACGAGTTCTTTCACCAACACCAGTAAATACGGAAATACCACCGTGTTCTTGAGCGATGTTGTGAATTAATTCCTGAATGATAGTTGTTTTACCAACACCGGCACCACCGAACAAACCAACTTTACCACCACGTACATATGGTTCAAGCAAGTCAATAACTTTAATACCAGTTTCAAGGATTTCTCTACTGGTAGTTAAATCTTCATATTTAGGTGCTTCTTTGTGGATACCTTCACGAGGGTGATCTTTTGAAAATTCTGGACCGCCATCAATTGGTTGACCCAAAACGTTGAACACACGACCTAAAGTATCTTCCCCAACTGGAACTGAAATTGGAGCACCAGTATCTTCAACCTTCATACCACGGCGAAGACCATCGGTAGATTCCATGGCGATCGTTCTTAAGACACCATCACCGAGTTCAAGCGTAACTTCAAGGACGATGCTTTCATCCTCTGATTTGATTACGCGCAAGGCATTGTTAATATCAGGTAAATTCTTATCGATTGGGAATTTAACATCGACAACTGGGCCGATTACTTGAACGATTTCACCTTCACTCAAAACATCTACCTCCTTTTCTTTATTACTCTAAGTTTACTCTAAGGCATTTGCACCACTGATAATTTCGGTAATTTCAGTAGTAATTTGTGCCTGTCTAGCACGGTTTAATTTTGTAGTTAAACTTGATACCAAATCATTGGCATTATCAGTCGCACTTTGCATAGCTGTCATTGAACTAGCATGTTCTGCAGTCTTGGCGTCTAGAATGGCACCATAAATTGTTGAACGAGCATACTGTGGCAACAACTTTGTAAGTACACTGTTAATGTCTGGTTCGATATCATATTCTAATTCTTTATGTGCTTCAGCTTCTTTTACGCCGATATCCAAATCAACGATTGGCAACATCTTTTCAACACGAAAAGCAGATGATAATGAGTTTACGTGGTGAGTATAACATACGTAAAGTTGGTCATAGACACCATTTAAATACATCTTAATTGCAGTTGAAACAATTGGTAAAGCTTCATCAAAGGTTGGCACATCTGAAACGCCATCTTTTTCGTAAACAACATTAACGTTGTTTTTCTTAAAGAATTGAGCGCCGACAGAACCAACGGCTAAAACTTTAACTTCATGTCCTTGTGCACGTTCATCTTCAAAAATGCTCATCATGTTTTTGATGACATTGCTGTTGTAAGAACCTACAAGACCACGATCACCGCTAATTACTAAGAAACCTGTAGTCTTAACTTTTTTGCGGGTTTGAATCATATCAGCAGTAATACCTAAACCAAACACATCAGTATAATCGATCTTCGCAACATTGTTCTTATCGATAGAGATGTTCTTTTCACGTAGATTATCTACGACTTGGGAACTGATTAAACGAGAAATCGTTTTACGAACATAGTCGTTATAAACGGTATATCCTTTATCACGATTTTCGGTTTGATTCAATTTTGATGCTGAAACCATTCGCATGGCTTCTGTGATCTTACCGGTTTGTTTTACTGAAGCAATCTTTTTCTTTAACTCAAGTAAAGATGCAGGCATAATCTACCTCCTATTTTTCACTTGGTGTAAAGCTTTCACTGAATTCCTCAACGGCTGCTGATAATTTCTTATCATCAGGTAATTCACCAGTTTCACGAATTGTCTTAAGCAAATCAGCATGACTGCTATCAAAGTTGTCGAACAATTCATTTTGGAAGCGTCCAATGTCTTCTACTGGAACAGCATCAAGGTAACCGTGAGTCAAAGCATAAAGAATCAATACTTGCTTTTCAACAGGGATCGGATCATGAAGTGGTTGCTTCAATACTTCAACAGTTCTTTGACCTCTGTTCAACTTAGCTTGAGTTGCTTGATCAAGATCACTACCAAATTGAGCGAAACTTTCAAGTTCACGGTAAGCTGCAAGGTCAGTACGTAAAGTACCAGCAACTTTCTTCATTGCCTTAATCTGAGCGTTACCACCAACACGAGAAACTGAGTTACCAGCATCGATAGCTGGACGAGTACCGGCAAAGAACAAGTCACTTTGCAAGAAGATCTGACCGTCAGTAATAGAAATTACGTTGGTTGGAATATATGCAGAAATGTCTCCGGCTTCAGTTTGAATAATTGGCAAAGCTGTCAATGACCCACCACCAAGTTTGTCACTCAACTTAGCACTACGTTCAAGAAGACGTGAGTGTAAGTAGAAGACGTCACCTGGGTAGGCTTCACGACCAGGCGGACGACGGAGAAGCAAGGAAAGTTCACGGTAAGCGACGGCTTGTTTGGATAGGTCGTCAAATACGATTAATACGTCCTTGCCATTGTACATAAATTCCTCACCCATAGCAGTACCAGCATATGGTGCAATATAAAGCATAGGTGCTGGTTCACTTGGGCCCGCTTCAACAACAATGGTGTAATCCATTGCGCCAAAACGCTTTAAAGTTTCTACTTGAGTTCTAACGGTTGATTCCTTTTGACCAATAGCAACGTAAATACAAATTACGTCTTGTCCCTTTTGGTTAAGAATAGTATCAATAGCCAAACTAGTCTTACCAGTCTTACGGTCACCGATAATCAATTCACGCTGACCACGACCAATTGGAACTAAGGCATCGATAGCTTTAATACCAGTTTGAAGTGGTTGCTTAACTGATTGACGGTCCATAACACCTGGAGCTTTAGCTTCGATAGGACGAGTCTTATCAGCTTTGATTTCACCCTCACCGTCAACAGGTTGACCTAATGGGTTAACTACTCTACCAATTAAGGCGTCACCAACAGGAACTTCCATGATTCGACCAGTTCTTTGAACACGGTCACCTTCACGAATGTTGTCAAATTGACCCAAAATAATGATACCAACATCGTTGGATTCAAGGTTTTGAGCGATACCGTATGAACCGTTATCAAATTTTAACAATTCGCCGGCCAATACATCGTTAAGTCCGTGAGCCCGGGCGATACCATCACCAACGTAAGTTACAACACCAACTTCGTTAATGTCGAGCTTATCATCGTAATGTTCAAGTTGCTGCTTGATCAAGGAGCTAATTTCTTCCGCTTTAATGCTCAATGGTTTCACCTCTTTTAATTTTTATCAATTATTTGCGCACGGATCTTCTTCAGTCTATTTTTAACTGATCCATCAATCACGCGGTCCTTCACTTGGAGGACTACGCCGCCTAATATACTTGGATCAACTTTATTCTCAAGACGCACAGCGTTTAAATCATACTTTTTAGCATAACTATCACCTAAACGCTTAAGTTGATCATCATCCAGTTTAACTGCAGTAGTTGCAGTACCAGCTGCGATCTTCTTTTCATCGTCATAAAGTAAAGCAAATTCATCGATAATATCGATTAAATCAGCAAAGCGGTTATATTCAAGTAACAAATTCAAAAAGCCTTGTACTTCATCTGAAAAATCTTTTTCAACTGCAGTTAAAAGAGACTTTTTATCTTTACTACTTAAAATAGGATCGCTAAGGACACTGATGAATTTAGGATTGGCAACTGCTGCCTTTTTCAATTCCATCATTTCATCGTAAACAGTATCCAGTACTTTATTATCTTGCGCATAACCAAACAAAGCAGTACCGTAACGTGCAGCTATTTCTTCTCTACTTAAAGCCATTAATCATCCAACCCCTTAATAAATTGGTCGACTAAATCTTTTTGGTCTTCAGCAGATAAATTCTTAGCAATAACTTTTTCGGCAATTGCTACAGAAATATCAGCTACTTGATCACGTGCGGCATTTAAAGCATCTGATTTAGCCTTAGCAGCTTCTTCATTTGCTTTCTTACGAATTGCTGCAGCGTCTTCGTTTGCACTAGCTACGATTTCCTTGCCTGTGTTTTGCGCATTTGTTTTAGCGTCAGAGAGAATCTGTGTTGCTTCTTGTCTTGAGTTCTTCAAGGCAGCTTCACGCTCATTAGCAAGCGTTTCAGCCTTTTTACGATCACTTGCAGCTGAATCCAAGTCATTAATAACTTTTTGCCGCCGCTTTTCCATCATATCTGATACTGGACCCCAAGCGTAATGCTTGACCAATAACAGCAAGATGGCAAAACAAATTAAATACCAAATAGCATTACCTAGGTAAATATGATGTGAGGCTGCAAATAATGTTTGAATAGTCATTTACTGCCCTTCTCTCTTTAAACTTAAATCCTTCAAACAGAAAAACTTTATTAAAGGAAAAGAATTAAGAAGGCAACAACAATAGACAAAATAGGAACGGCTTCGATCAAACCAACACCAATGAACATTGTTGCTCTTAAATTACCTGCACTTTCAGGTTGGCGAGCCATACCTTCAAGAGTCTTTGAAATAACTTTACCGTTACCAAGTGATGCAGCCAATGCTGCTAAACCAGCTGCGATAGAAGCAGCGAGATATTTAAAAGCTTCTGCCATAAATTTATACCTCCGAAAAATTATTCTGTAGTAACTTTTTTACCAATGTAAACCATTGACAGAGTTACGAAAACATATGCCTGGATAGAGCCAATGAAGACAGAGAAACCTTGCCAAATCATGGCTAATGGAGCTGCTAGAATCAACGTAAATGGTCCGCCAGCATGTGCTAGATCATTACCAATTAAAGTTAGCAAAACTTCACCAGCATATATATTCCCATAAAGACGCAATGATAAGGTTAAGAAGTTGGTGAACTCTTCAATTAAATTAATTGGAAGCATAAAACCAACTGGTTGCGTATAATTCTTTAAATATCCGCCAACACCAAATCTTTGTACGCCGAATGTGAACGATAGAAGCAAGGTCATCATTGCAAACGACATTGTCGCTACTGGATCGGCAGTTGGTGATTTTACAAACACCCAATCATCAACTTTGACTTCTAGGAACATACCCAATTGGTTCATGAACCAGATGAAAAGGAACAAAACAAAAGCATACAAGGACAAGTGCTTCTGAGCATCTACATCGCTAACGTTGTCTTTTACGATACCATTAGTGAATTCAAGCAAGTACTCGAATACATTTTGTCTTTTATTTGGCTTCATTTCGACTTTTCTTGCAAGCCAAAAGCAGATAAAGAAAACTGTCAAAGCCATTAGCGTTGAACCAATGATCCCAGTAAGATCAAAATTCAAGCCCATGAATTTAAAAACAAATGATTTCTCCATTACTTCGTGACCTCCCTTCTCGTGTTGAATAAAACTCGAACACGTAAATCATCTTAACACTAAATCATTTCTTTGTGTAACATGAAAGCGCATTAGAGTGAATATTTTTTATGAAAAGGAACATTACTTAGTACCAAAGAGTCTGTCACCGGCATCCCCCAAACCTGGGAAGATATAACCGTTATCCATTAACTTCTCGTCTTCTGCTGCAGCATAGATATCAACGTCAGGGTTTTCCTTTTGAACAGCCTTGATACCTTCTGGAGCTGCTACTAAAACTGCTAACTTAATTTCTTTAACGCCACGCTTCTTTAATGCAGCAATAGCGTCATTAGCAGATCCACCAGTTGCAAGCATTGGATCAACAACTAAACATTCACGTTCAGCGATGTCCTTTGGAGCCTTGAAGAAGTATTCATGTGGTTTCAAAGTCTTTTCATCACGGTACATACCGATAACCGCAATTTTAGCTGATGGAACCATCTCAAGAACACCGTTAAGCATCCCCATACCAGCACGTAAAATTGGCACAATTGTCAATTTTTTACCGGCGATTTCTTTTTGAACTGTCTTACCCATTGGTGTCTCAATTTCGACATCTTCAAGTGGCAAGTCTCTAGTGATTTCATAGGTCATCAGACCACCAATTTCACCAACAATTCTACGGAATTCGTTTGAACCCGTATCCTTGCGACGAATAATTGTCAATTTGTGTTGAATCAATGGGTGATCCAAAACTACGAACTTTCCCATATATGCCTCCTATTAACAAATAACATAATTCACTAAACATTTTAATCAAAAACGCAAAGGGTTTAAAGCCCTTTGCGTTTTATTTTTTTATTTATTCAAATGATGACCGCCCGCTGCTTTGTTAAGACGGTTCATGTAAGCTAAACTTTCTTCACCTTCATTGAAGCCTTGTACATAAATGGTTTCAATGTTGTCTTTGTCATCGAAATAGCGCAATGCACCAAATAAATTATGATCAGCGTCAACTAAGTTTTTACCTAAATCAAATTTATTGTCATCGCTTAAATCGATTTTAGCTAAAACTGAGCCTAAAGCAGCTACACCAGTTTTTTCGTTAAAATCAATTTTGGCAAAATCAGCTGGATTATCAACTACGATTACAGGTTCACTTGGAGCATAGTGACGATACTTCATGCCTGGTGCTTTTGGCACGTCTTTATCTGAAACCTTGCCTGTGTTGATTAATACTTTTTCACCTAAAACTTCGCTCAATTCTTCTGGCGTAATTTCACCAGGACGAAGCACGATTGGTGTTTTAACAGACAAATCGATAATTGTTGATTCAAGTCCAACACGAGTAGGACCGCCATCGATAATGCCGGCAATTTTACCCTTTAAATCATGATATACGTGTTCAGCTGTAGTAGGACTTGGCTTAGTTGAAGTGTTAGCAGAAGGTCCTACAATTGGGTAACCCAATTTAGCAATCAAATCGTGAGTCAATTGATCGTCTGGGCAACGAAAAGCAACGGTCTTAAGACCGCCGGTTACAGCATCAGGAAGCGTACCTGGTTTTACAAACAAAAGAAGAGTCAAAGGACCTGGCCAGAAGTGCTTAATTAGCTTTTTAGCCCGTTCTGGAACCTCTTTAGCGTAGCGTTCCATCATCTTTTCATCAGAAACCGTTACAATCAAAGGATTATCGCTAGGACGACCCTTAGCTGCATAAACGCCTTTAACTGACTTTTCATTGGTTGCAATCGCACCTAAGCCATAAACAGTTTCTGTAGGGAAAGCAACTAATTCACCCTTGGCTAATAGCTTAACGGCTTCATCAAGTTGATCCTTTTTTAAAATCTTTGTTTCCATCTCTATTTTTGCCACCTTCCATGAACCATGCGTGGCTTGCCGGCCATATCTTTTCTAAATTCAATCTCAAAATCAGGCAATTCTTTAGCAAATAATTCTTTCAATTGTTCTTCTTCACTAAAGCCGAATTCTAAGAAAAATTCACCGTGACTATTCAAGTGGTCACGAACTTGTTTAGCGAACTTCTTGTAAAAGTCCAATCCATCTTTACCAGCAAACAGAGCTTCTCTAGGCTCATTTTGCAAGACATTCTTATCCATGTCTTGCTTCTCATTTGTCTTGATATATGGTGGATTAGAAATAATTTTGTCGAACTTTTCAAGACCAATTAATACATTGGCTTTACGGGTAGTGACGTCAAGATCATAGTTTAAAAAGTTTTCTTCACTTGTTCTTAAAGCACTATCGGTAATGTCACTAGCATAAAGGGTCAGATTATTGATTCCCTTCTTTTCTGCTTCTTTAGCAAGGGCAACGGTAATGCAACCAGAGCCGGTACCTAAATCAAGCACCTTATCACCACTTTTAAGTGACTTTAATGCCCATTCAACCAACTCTTCAGTTTCAAAACGTGGAATTAATACACCACGCTGCACCATGATTTTGTAGCCTAAAAACCAAGCATAACCCAAAATGTATTGTGGTGAAACGCCTCTAGCCAGCTTCTTAATGTCTTTATTGGCCTGCTTGACTTGATCTTCTGACAAAACCATATCTTGCTTTAATTCAAACTCGCTAGGAGTCAAATTAAGACGTTCAGCCAAAACAAAATCAATATCCTCTGGTCGAACATCTTCGGCAGCCTCTCCTGCCTTAATTCTGATTTGCTTTAAAGTCAACTTAGGCATTTTTATCAGCCAACTCCTCCAATTGCTTAGTTTGGTTGTAAAGAATCAATGCATCGATAATTTCGTCAAGTTCGCCGTTCATTACACGGTCAAGCTTGTTAATAGTCAAACCAATACGGTGGTCAGTAACTCTGTTTTGTGGGTAGTTGTAAGTTCTAATTCTTTCTGAACGGTCACCAGTACCTACAGCATTCTTACGTTTTGCATCGTATTTAGCTTGGTTTTGACTTTCGTAGTAGTCATAAACACGTGATTTCAAAATTTGCATAGCTTTTTCACGGTTTTGTTGCTGACTACGTTGATCCTGCATGGCAACTACGATACCAGTTGGAAGGTGAGTCATACGAACGGCACTTGAAGTCTTGTTAATGTGCTGACCACCGGCACCACTTGAACGGTAAACATCGACACGAATATCCTTTGGATCAATATCAATATCTACTTGCTCGTATTCAGGCATAACAGCAACAGTAGCAGTTGAAGTATGAACACGACCTTGTGATTCAGTTACTGGGATACGTTGAACACGGTGTGCACCATTTTCATACTTTAACTTTGAGTAAACCTTGTCACCAGTGATCATAATAGCTACACGCTTATAACCACCAACTTCAGTTGGTTCAGAATCAATCAATGAAACCTTCCAGCCTTGTCTTTCAGCGTATTTTTCATACATTCTAAGAAGATCGCCTGCAAACAATGAAGCTTCATCACCACCAGCAGCTCCACGAATTTCCATGATAATATCCTTATCATCATTAGGATCTTTAGGCAGCATCAAAATCTTAATTTGATCTTCCAATTCAGGAATTTCCTTTTCAATTTCTGAGTTTTCTTCCTTAGCCATTTCGATCAAATCTGCATCTGATTCATTAGCAATAATTTTCTTGTTGTCTTCTAATTCCTTTTTATCTTGCTTGTACTTCTTGTACTTTTGTACAACTTCACGCAAGTCGGCTTCTTCCTTAGAAATTTCCATGTAGCGTTTGGTATCGCTAATAACTTCTGGATCGGCCATCATTTCTTGTAGTTCTTCATAGTGGGCTACTAAACCCTCTAATTGAGCCATAACGTTATCCATAAACTTAATTATCCTCTCTATCTCTTGTTACCTGGGTGAAAATAATGATAGCGACAAACGGGATAGTAACTCTCGTCTCCACCGATTTGTACCTGCTCTCCTTCATATACAGGCTTACCATTATTTATTCTCAAATTCATTGTTGCCTTATGACCGCAATAATGACAGATAGTCTTCATTTCTTCAATTTTATCAGCAAAAATCAATAAATTCTCGCTGCCTTCGAACAAATGATTTTGAAAATCATTCTTAAGGCCAAAAGTCATCACAGGTATATTGAACTCATCAACAATTTTAGCGCATTCTAAGACATGATGTCTCTTTAAAAACTGGGCTTCATCAATTAAAACGCAAGCTAGTTTTCCATCACCATCAGCTAAGTCATGATCGTTCATCTTTTTTATATATTCAAACAAATTCATTTCACTAGTGATTGGAATAGCTTTTCTATGAAGGCCAATTCTTGAAGCAACCGTACCAACGCCGCTACGATTATCAAGGCCACTTGTCATTAAAGCAATCTTGCGGCCCTGCGCTTCATAATTGTGCGCTACCTTTAATATTTCAATCGTCTTACCGCTGCTCATCGCACCATAACGAAAAAATAATTGCGCCACTTCTCGGGTCCTCCCTTTGCTCAAAAAACTCTTCGCTTTAATAGTATAGTAGAAAAATAAAATTTGTGCAGTTAAATAGATGGTAAAACTCGTTTTCTATGCTAAACTAAATCATAGTTTTAAAGTGAGGGATGTACATGAGTTTTAAATCAGGAGTCGCCAAAGTTGCCGGAAAATCTAGTTATTGGTTTTTGCATAACGTCATGAAAGGCGGTACTAGTTTTCCTGGAAAATTAGCGATGAAAATCGATCCAGACGTGCTGAATTCTTTAGCTAAAGGTTACGAAACTGTTATTGTTACCGGTACTAACGGTAAGACTATGACCACTGCTTTAATCGTTGAAGCTTTAAAGAAAAAATATGGTGATGTCTTAACAAATCCATCTGGTTCCAACATGCAACAAGGAATTGTTACAGCATTTTTGGCACACAAACACAAGCGTGTTAAGCGTAAGATTGCCGTTCTTGAAGTAGACGAAGCCAACGTTAAAATGGTAACTAAGTTGCTTCACCCTAGCGTCTTTGTTTTGACCAATATTTTCCGTGATCAAATGGACCGTTATGGTGAAATTTATACTACTTATGAAAAGATCGTTAACGGTATTAAATTAGCACCAGATGCAACAATTATTGCTAACGGTGATGCCAGCATCTTTTCATCAGTTGAGTTGCCTAACAAAAAGATTTTCTATGGTTTCAAGTTGCCTGATGACAAGCCAGAAAATGACTTTAAGGCACCTGTTAACACAGATGGTGTGCTTTGTCCTAAATGTGATCACATCTTGCACTACCATGAAAGAATTTACGCTAACTTAGGCGATTTCTTCTGCCCTAACTGTGGCTACCATCGTCCTGATTTAACCTTTACAGTTAACAAGATTATTGAGCAAACGCCTAACAGCCTAAAGTTCCAAATGGGCAACAAGGACTACTCAATCAACATCGGTGGTACTTACAACATCTACAATGCTTTAGCTGCTTACTCAGTTGCTCGTCACTTTGGTTTGACTGAAGCTGAAGTTGCACAAGCCTTTGCAGAAAACAAGCGTATCTTCGGTCGTCAAGAATTAATCCACTATGGTGGTAAAGACATCGACTTGATCTTAGTTAAAAACCCTGTTGGTCTTGATGAAGTTTTGCATATGCTTAATACCGAAAAAGATGACTACTCATTAGTCGCTTTACTTAATGCCAACCATGCGGATGGTATTGATACTTCTTGGATTTGGGATGCTGATTTCGAAGGATTAGATTATAGCAAGATCAAGAAAGTACTTGTTGGTGGTCAACGTTGGCACGACATGGGCTTTAGACTTGAAATTGCTGGATTTGATCCTGGTGCAATGAACATCAATCCTGACGATGACAGCCTGATTGAAGAAATTAAGAAATTACCAACTAAGAAAGTTTACATTCTTTCCACTTATACTGCTATGCTTGCCTTACGTAAGACCATGGCTGAAAAGAAAATTATCAAAGCTGGTATGTAAAACTAAACGATCCATAATGTTTATGGATCGTTTTTTTGTATCAAAAAAGCTGGATCAAACCGATCCAGCCTTTGATTATTCATTCATCCTTATTGGGAATTGGGGCTCGAATCACATTGCCTCAATGCCTTGGTATATCTGCATTTTTTAACCTAAAAAATAATATTGATTAGAATATTGATTATTTACCCTCTAACAGGCGCACAAGTTTGTTGGCTGTATCCTTTTTCTGGTCGTCTGTAACGTGAGTATAAATATTCATGGTCGTGTTAATATCCGCATGCCCTAAACGTGCTTTAACTTCATTCATTGATGCACCAGCTTCAAATAATAATGAAGCGTGAGTATGTCTAAAGCCGTGGATCTTAATTCTTCTTAGTTTGTACTTCTTACAAATAGCCACATTCCATTGTCGTGGTTTTGACATTGAAAGATAGCCATTATTAATAGTAGAAAAAAGTAAATTATCACTATTTAAGAAGTTATAACCTAATTTAAGCATGGTCTTTTGTTGCATTAACCGCCACTCTTTTAAATATTCCATTGTGGTTGCATCCATGTCTAAAGTTCTGAAACTATTTTCAGTTTTAGGCGTGTCTTCATACAATTCATTATTTAAACCAACGGTAACATCTTTATTAATACTAATAGTATTATCCTTGAAATTAATATCCGACCATTTAAGCGCCAATGCCTCACCTTTGCGCATCCCTGAATAAGCTAACAATCTAAAGAAAACAAAATACTTGAAGTTGTATTCTTTTGCATCCCTTAGAAAGATGTTTAATTCATCTTTAGAGTAAAAGTCAGTGAATGGTTTAGGCTTATTTTTAGCTTTAGGTGGGATAACCTTATTCATTGGATTCTTACTAATCAGTTCTAAATTATTGATGCCGTAGTTCAAAACATTATTTGTATAACGCATGAACCGCTTATAAGTTTTAGGTGCATCATTAAACCAAATATTTACGGCTTTCTGGCAGTCTAGAACGGTTAATTTATCAATATACTTACTACCTAATTGCTTTAGAATATGGTCGTCAAAATAGCGCATAGTAGTAGCATATGTGCTAGTCTTAACGGTTTCACGATAAATCTTAAGCCACATTCTATACAACTTATTAAAAGTAATATGCCCTTTACTTTCTGGGATATACTCACCTTTAATTACTTTTAGTTGATAGTTTAAATATGCCTCTTGTGCTTCTTTCTTTGATCTATAGCCTTGTTTTCTAATTTGAATTGAATGTCCTGTTGTTTCATCAACACCCACATATAAATTAAATCTATAGCGTTTTTTACCGCTCGGCGTGGTGTATTCCTTAATATCATTGTTCATGTTTGCTTACCTCGATTAGTGAATGTGTGCAGGTAGACTAATCTTAAATATTTAACATAAATAATTTAGTTGTGAGGGATGCCTCATTTTAGGGCACCCCGTGGGATGCAAGATAATCAACTAACAACTAATTAGAATGAACAAGGCTGTAGAATCACGATGTCAGCATTAGGATTTATAGTTTAATTTATTAACCAGTTCCCTAGTATGCGGATTTAAACCATACCAGTAAATAGCATTAATGATTATTTCTTTTATTTCACTGTCAGAATAATTGTCTTTTGTGGTCAGCAGTCGATTAACAGATCTGTCTTTAAAAATAAAACTAAAATTATCTTGCCAAAACTTTAAATCAGTATCTTTAGGGATGCTGATTTTATTTTGTTCACAATAATTATTTATCGCATCCCTAGCAGATAAAAAAGGACTGGTAAATGGTGGTTCTACTTCATAACCTTTAACATAGGGTTCTTTATAAGCATCATCCAAACATTTATAAATATGCTCTTTTGAATAACCATAGCCCTTTAGGTATGGAACAGATACATTAAAGAAGTCTGCTAGAGCATTCCACATTGATTCAGTAGGTTGGTTTAAATCATTTTCCCAACGTGAAGCCGTACCAAAAGTTACAGGTTTTACGCCACGTTCATCTTTATATTTATTTTTATCGGATACTAGGTAACTATTAAACTCTGTTACAAATTTTCTTTGTGTTAATTCTTTCTTTTCTCTTAATTGTCTAATTCGATTCATTGCTCACACCTCTTTCTTTTATACATATTCTACTAAAAATTACAAATATTTACAATTTTATACTTGAGTTGTAAATATTTGCAATGTATAATTTGAATTGAAAGTTGAATATATTTGCAACTAGGCTAATAACAGAAAGGAAAAACAAAAATGACTATTGAATATTTAACATACAAGCAAGCAATGAAGTACATGGGATTTAATTCCTACGATAGTTTGCGAGAAGTTATTAAATTAGGTTTACCAGTCATTGAGTTTGGTAAATCAAAACGTATTAGTAAAACCGCTATCGATGACTTCATGAAAGATCACACGGTAGCAAGTGCATCCCACTAAGGAGGTGGCTAACCATGACTAATTACAGTGCAGACGGTTCAAACGTGGTTAATCGTTGGTATAAGGACGGTTACCTCTATTGTGCATTTGTAGACGGTACGATTATGGAATATGGACGAAATAAGATTCCTGAAAGATATATAGAGGTTATGAGAAATGAACTAGTCCAAACCGTCTATGACTTGCAAGGTGGTAAATATGATTTTGACGACTTTGAACCCGAGGAGGCTTAACAATGAACGATGAAATTAAATTGCACCAAGCATTATATGAAATGAATAGAATTGCAGAACAATTATTTGTTAGCTATGGATTATTGTCTAAGATAATTGAAAATGTGCCAGAAGATGACCCGTCCGACCCTATGAGTACTAAAAAGATGCTACAGCATTTAACCAATGAACTTGCTGATTATTCAACCGATTTAACGGATAACGCTAAAGCAATTAAGGAGTATTAATCATGGAATTTAAATTAGACGAACAACAAGAAACAGAAATTAAAACCTATGTACTTAACGTTGTGAGGGATGCAATCAAGCAAGCCACCACATCAAGCAAGCCTTATTTAAACCGCAAAGAAATTGCAAAATATTTTGGCGTTGCCGATTCAACTATTACATACTGGGCTTCTTTAGGAATGCCAGTGGCTAACATTGACGGTCGCAAGCTCTATGGAAAAGCAAGTATAACAGCGTGGCTTGCGTCCCATGAAATGCCGTCACAAAAGCAAAATAAAAAGCCCGTAACTATGGGCGTAGTTAAGGACTAAAGAAAATTAATTGTGCAGGTAGATTAATCTTAAGTATTTAACGTTTGGAGGTAAAAACATGAACAAGGAATTAAGGACGGTAGTGTTATATGAATAAAACAGAAAAAGGCAAAAATATGCTAAACATTGGCAAAGAACTAGCAAAAATATCAAAAAGTTTAGATCAAGAAAAAGTTAATAAAGTAAGACAAGATCAAAAGAAACAAAATGACCTTCCCTGTTGGATTTACTTTGCAGACAAAGACAAAAAAGAAAAGAAAGTTAATGTGTCCTTGTTGGGTGAACAAATTTTAAAGGATTATACTTTTTTACTATCTGAAAATGATGATAAAGAAGCATTTTATGAATATCAACCAAAAACAGGAATTTATATTGAACATCCTAAAAGTTACATAAAAACAGTTGTTCATAAATATTTAGTTAAACATTGGTTATGGAAACAGTCAACAGAACTGCAAACCTATCAATATATATTAGGTGGCTTAAAAAGATGCCTATTTAAAAATACATTCGGTAAAAATCCTAAAATGATTTTTAATTTTAAGAATGGCGTATTTGATTGGCAAACCATGAAACTAAGAGATCATAGCCCAAATGATTATTTAACCACTGTTACAACCTATGACCTTAACACCACAACACCAAATGAAGCGCCAGAAACGAATAAATATTTTGATTTAGTTTTTGGTGAAAATGCTAAAACGATGAAGGAATTTGTGGGGTATTGCTTTTACCCTAGCTATGAACCCATTCAATGTATTTTTATTTTAAAGGGAGATGGTGGCGATGGTAAAAGCACATTTTCTAACTTTTTAGGTGAATTATTAGGAAAAGACAATGTAAGCCATATTGGATTAAAAGATTTAGCATCTAACAAAGAAAATAATTTTAAATTAATTGGATTACACCGAAAAAGCCTTAATATATCTGCAGAATTAAAAGACACACCCGAAAATCTAAATACTGCCATTTTAAAACAATTATCAGGAAACGATTCTAATAATTCATCAGTTAAAGGAAAAAAAGACTTAGATTTTCCTAATTATGCCAAACTTTTAATACATACTAACGATCTTGTCACTTTTAGAGATACGTCTAGAGGTTGGCGTAGACGAATATTTGTTTTAGATTTTCATTCTATCCCTGACTTTGAAAATACTATAAACTGGCAAAAAAGAAAAGAAGAATATGGTGCTTTTGCTTACGAGTGCATTAAATTAGCTAATGAGGCAATAAAAAGAAAAGATTTAACCACTACTGATAGTATTCTAAATAATCGTAATGAATGGATTCATTCAAACGACCCACTACAATCTTTTATTGATGAATGTTGCTATGAGGGTGTTAATGAAACAGTTAATAAAAAAGACTTGATTAATGCCTACCGTAATTGGTGCTATGAAAATGGTTATAAACCGTATAGCGTTCAACGTTTAAAGACTGAATTAGAGAAAAAGAAAATTTATGAAAAAGACAATAATATTAAAGTCATGGGAACAACTAAACGGGAACATATTTATTACTTTGAGGGTATTTCTTTAAATAATAATGCTAATGTCGAATCAATATACAATCCCGTAGTAAAACACACAAGGCAAACGGGCAAGCCTTAATAGATGTTGTACTAACTTTTTCTAAATTTTCCTTAAAATGTCCCAGTTTTGACCATGCTCAAACCTTTGTAGCTCTAGGGCTGTCCTTATTGTCCTTATTATTCTTTATTAATTAAATAAAAAATATAATAATAAAAAAAGAATAATATAAATAAAAATATATTTACGAAACCAAATTATCATTTTTTTGGTTTTTTGGGGACAACCCTAGAGCCTGTAGGTTTTAGATCATTTTTTTAAAGGACATTTTTTAGGACACCTTTGTGTATTTGAATTAAACTCAAAATCCGCCAAGGCAAATAAATAAACCACCCCTACGCCAATAGAGGTGGCTTAATAATTTAAATTATAGCATCCCCCCAAAAGGGATGCTTTTGTTTGTGGTTTTAAAAAAGTCAGGTTTTGTTAGGTTTGTGTTAGGTGTCTATTTTTTACCAACCCACCACATCTAAATTTAAGATTATTATGCCCTAATTCGGTCAATTTGATTGACCCAGAAAATAAGCCCTCAAACGGTGGTATACTTGCATTTAAGTAAAGTTTAATAAATGTCGAAATCGGCACTAATCTAGGTGTATTCCTTTTCAGGGATGCACCTATTTTGTTGCTATGGTGTGAACGAAATGTTCACCCCTAATGGAACTGTAAAGACCTGATTTGTTGATGACCACTTGATTAGGATTTCCTCTTGTAATATCGTCGTGAATTGCGACGGTATTTCTAAATCGTTCAGATTGATTTAGAAGATCAATCACATCAACACCATCTTTAAAGCGGTTAATATTTCTAGTGATTCTATGGTGGGTGGTATCAGGTTCTAAATGACGCAAAATGACGCAAAATAGCCCCTTTTTAACTTGCTAAGTATGAACTTGATTAATTTGATTGAAAGTATTGATATAACAGCATTTCTTTAATTAATTAAGTTCATGTTTTTACAGGTTTTGGGGCTTTTATGTCGCTGTCAAAAATGAACGTTTTGGGGGCGTTTTACTTACTTAGAAAACCTCATGTAAACTAAGTTGTATCAGTGGTTAGGGCGATTTAAACTAATGCCGAAATCGGCAAAAAAGTGAGGTTTTGTCAGGTTCTAAGAATATTAATTATTGTTAACTTTCTAGGCTTTATGTTTATAGGGCTTGGTCTCTAAATCTTCGATATAATGGGCTTTAACAGGCTCTAGGATAATCTACTTCATTAACCAATTTAACAGCCCTAGCCCCTCTTAAAATCAATCTGACAGCCTTGTATTAATCGAATTCCACCAGTGGGAAAACTTTGTGTTTAATTTGTTCTTGTCTGAATGTTTCAGCAAACTTTTTTAATGCACGATTTGAGAGTTTATTAGTCACAGTACTACCTCTATTAATCATTTTTCTTACATCAATTGGACTTGTACGTTTAATAAAATATTCTACAATAATCGTCCTATAGGGATGCTGTGGCGTGTCTTCTAGTTGATTGATAGCTAACCATGTTACAGCTAAAACATTCCAGTAATAGCCCATGCGGCTCTTGTCGTTTAAATTAATATCGGTGGTTATCTGGTTGCCAGACAATAAATATAACTTAGGATAATCATTTTTAAAGAAATCTCTTACACCTATATTGTATTTAGTCATTACTAAAACACATCCTTGCATCAATTCAATAATCTTTAGTTATATTTTGCCCAAAAAGAAAACCAACTCATAACAAGCTGGTCCACATGAACAATGATACATTTCTATTATAGCTAAATATCTAAGATTAGCCTACCTGTACAACAAAAATAATTTCAACTAGACCAATTTTATATTTTTTGGTGCTAGTAAATGCCAGTAAAAATATTGCTTAGAATATTGTATTATTTTGCTTATTTTCACCTAATTTCAAAAAATCGTAAAAAACAAAAATGCCTTAACACTGGGCTTTTGAAGCTTTCAGCATTAAGACATTTTCCTATTATTGGGATATTGGGGCTCGAACCCAAACATCCAGGAACCAGAATCCTGTGCCTTACCAATTTGGCTATATCCCAGTAAATCACCCGTACGAGAATTGAACTCATAACTCCACCTTGAGAGGGTGGCGTCTTAACCATTTGACCAACGGGCGAATCAACACTCATAATTATGCTTTTTTCTGCTAGGCTTGTCAAGTCATTTTGTCTATAATTAGTGGTAATGGACGGTGAAAAATACAAATGATCAATTACAATAAAACGCAACATTTAATCGAGTCAATGGTGTTTGATCGCATTGTTCCTGGAGTTAATTATACCTTTATTAATAAAAAACAAATCTTCACCTCGACAACGGGCTTTGCTAGCATTTATCCTGAGGTTACACAACTTAGCCCCTTCGCAGAATATGATCTTGCTAGTCTAACTAAGGTGTTAGCCACAGAAAATGTACTGCTTAAGCTTTATGATCAAGGCAAACTCAATTTCACTGAGCCCTTGCAACAATTCATTCCTGAATTCAAAGATCCACGAATTCGACTTTACCATCTATTAACTCACACCAGCGGTATTCGCGGCTGGATTCCTCATCGCGATGAGTTAAATCATGATGAACTATTAAAAGCATTGATTAACTTGCCTGTTACCGATGATTTTGAACACAAGATGCGCTATGCTGACACTAACTTCATTCTACTCGGCTTGGTAATCAAAAGCATTTATGGCAAACCAGTGCAGGAAGTGGCTACTCAAGAGGTATTAGATCAAATGCCACTTGTTAACACGACTTTTTCTCCAAAAAAAGAAGATTGCGTACCTACTGCCATTGTTGATGGTACGGTGTTGCAAGGCATCCCTCATGATCCCAAAGCAAGGCAACTAGGCAGTGATTGCGGCTCCGCTGGACTTTTCTCCAACATGCGTGATCTAGTCACCTTTAGTCAAGGATACTTAGGTCTTAAGCGAGATGTTCTTCCTTTTAGCCAAGATACTGTCAGCCAATTATTCGATGACAAAACACCTAGAGGTGTTAAGCCACGTTCATGGGGCTGGGACCTACGCTTTGATCCTAAACAAAATTACCCCATCATTTTACATACTGGTTTTACCGGTACTTTGATCATTCTCGATCGACTAAAACAAACAGGTTTGATTTTGCTAACTAACCGCGTGCATCCCACTGGTCACAACACTATCTTCCTGGCCATGCGCGAAAAAATTATCCGTAGTTTCCTCGCAGAAAATTCCAAAGCATAGAAAAAAGACGACTGTGTGCCAGCCGTCTTTTTATCTCTCACTAATTTCATCATCCATCTATTATTATAACTTATTTTCTTTATCTAGCCTAATTTATTTAGCTTTTTCTGCTCTAAACATTTTCCAATAACTAAACATAATGATCAAACTCATCAGCAAAGTAAAGCAAAAGGCTGCTTGACTACCTTGAGCTGTAGCCATTGTATAAGAACCATGACCTTGTTTTTGCCAAACTGACATAATTGAAGCAAGGATGGTCGTACCAACTGAACCGGCAAGCTGTTGACTAGTTTGACAAACAGCGGTGGCGTCAGCACACAACTTACCTGTTTCTACCTTTAAAGCTTCCGCCATAGTATTACTGAAAGACATTCTGTGACCCATCATCATAATGCCATAGAAAATTATGATCATCATTGCACTTAGGTTCAAACCAAAAATAGCAAATAATAAACAACTAAGAGCCATAAAAAAGCCACCTAGATACAATGGTAATTTAGCACCACGTTTATCATATAAGCTACCAAAATATGGATTAAGTAAACCAGCAATAATACTTCCTGGAAGTAATACCAAGCCACCAACCAGTGAACTTTGTTTACCTACAATTTGGATATAGTTAGGCAAAACGAAACTGATACCAATATTGTTAAATTGCAAAAGAAAGTATGCTAGTGCCCCAAAAACAAAGGCTTTTTGTTTAAATACTGCTAAATCCAATAATTTTTTGGATGATTTTTGTGATAATTTTACAAAAGCCCATATTAATAAGGCTGTAACTACTAACAAAATCCATAATAGTGGATTAGCCATGCCATAGCTCATTTGGTTAACGCCCAATGTTAAGGTGATGAATGCTGCAGCTAATGTAATAAATGAGAGATAATCAAAACTACTCTTAACTTGATCATGATATTTCCCTATTACTGGTGTTCCAGCAACAAATGCAATCAGAGCAAAAATAGTAACGAAAACAAAGATCCAACGCCAGTTTAGATAGAAGGTAGTAATACCACCCAAGGCAGGCCCTAAGGTTGGTGCCATTGCGACAACTAAACCAGCGATTCCCATATAAACGCCCCACTTAGATCGTGGCATAATCTCCGTTACCAAGTTGAACATTAGTGGCGTACTTAAGCCAGCACCTAATGCAGAAATCAGTCTGCCCAAAAGCAAAATTGGAAAGTTAAGTGCAATCGCACTAATAACGCTACCTACCATAAAGCCAACACAGGCAATGATAAATAACTGTCTAGCAGTAAAACGGTCATTTAAATAGGATGAACAAATCATAATAATGGCGATCATCAATAAATAGCCCGTTGTCGTCCACTGAATAGTATCAAGCGACACTTTGAATTCTTTCATCATGGTCGGAAATGTAACGTTTAAACTTGTTTCCGTCAAAATTCCTACAAAAGACATAAAAGCCGCGGATAAAACAGCCAAAATATTTTTTGTGCTCTTCTTCATAATCTCTTCCTTCATAAATAATCAAACAAAAAGAGTAGAAACTAATCGGGTTTCTACTCTTTCTTTAATTGGTAAAACCAATTATATTAAAACGCATACTATCAAATATGCTGAGTAAAGCTAATTATTAAAGACGCTTAGCTAAATCGTCGTGTAAGTTTTCGTAACCTGGCTTGTTAAGAAGACCAAACATGTTACGCTTGTAAGCTTCAACACCTGGTTGGTTGAATGGGTTGATACCGTTCAAGTAACCTGAAATAGCAATAGCTAATTCGAAGAAGTAAATCATGTAACCTAAAGTATGTGCTGATTGGTCTGGAATGTTAACAGTCATAACTGGAACACCACCGTCAGTGTGAGCCAAAACAACACCTTCGTAAGCACGGTCGTTTACGTAGTTCAAGCTCTTGCCTTCCAAGAAGTTAAGTTGGTCAAGGTTCTTTTCATCGCCTGGGATCTTAACGTCGTGGCGTGGGTTTTCAACACGGATAACAGTTTCGAACAAGTTACGTAAACCTTCTTGGATGTATTGGCCAAGTGAGTGAAGGTCAGTAGTGAAGTTAGCACTTGATGGGTAAATACCCTTTTGGTCCTTACCTTCTGATTCACCCATTAATTGCTTGCACCATTCACCAAACATTCTAAGGCTTGGTTCATAGTTTTCAACAATTTCAGTAGTGTAACCCTTACGGTAAAGGATGTTACGAAGTGCTGCGTATTGGTATGGTGAGTTCTTTGACAAATCAGTGTCAGTGTAGTCAGCACGAGCGTCTGCAGCACCCTTCATTAATTCGTCAATGTCAGCACCTGAAGCAGCGATTGGAAGTAAACCAACAGCTGAAAGAACACTGTAACGACCACCAACGTCATCTGGAACTACGAATTCTTCGTAACCTTCTGCGTCAGCTTCAGTCTTCAAAGCACCCTTTTGACGGTCAGTAGTTGCGTAAATTCTCTTGGCAGCTTCTTCTTTACCGTACTTCTTGATTAACTTGTCTTTGAAGATTCTGAATGCTACTGATGGTTCAGTAGTAGTACCTGACTTAGAAATTACGTTAACGCTGAAGTCCTTGTCGCCTAACCATTCGATTAAGTCGTAAAGGTATGAACCTGAAAGTGAGTTACCACAGAAGACAACAGTTGGCATATCACTGTCAACCTTGCCGTAGAAGTTGCTGTTCAAGAATTCAATTGCAGCTTGTGCACCAAGGTATGAACCACCAATACCGATACAAATTAAAACATCTGAATCGTTTTGAATCTTCTTGGCAGCCTTCTTGATACGAGCGAATTCATCCTTGTCGTAATCTACTGGCAAATTAAGCCAACCACGGAAATCGTTACCAGCACCAGTACCTTCACGGAGTTCAGTGTTAGCAGCGTTTACCATTGCTTGCATTTCACTTAATTCATTTTCGTGAACAAATGGAGTTAATTTACTACTATCAAATTTAATTAAACTCATAAATCTGCTTCCTAACTATAAAAAAATTATACAACCCTATTTTAACAATCTTATTTAATGAATACCAGTCTCAAAGTACAAGCGCATTCATTTTTTTCGAAACAAACGATAAATTAAATAGCCTAAAATGGCACCGCAGGTATTAAAGAAGACATCATCAATATCGCTTACGCCGGTTTCCAATAAAAACTGCAAAGTTTCAATACTAATTGAAAAGAGCATCCCTATTAACACAGTCTTAACAAACGACTGCTTCTTGGAAAATACAATTGGAAACAGGATACCAAATGGTACAAGGCAAAGAATATTGCCGAATGAATTATAAAAGAAGTCCAGCCTGCTAGGAGCATACACTAATTTCCAGGTTTCTTTCATAAAGACTAAATTAACATCGCTAAGTGGCCTGTTGAAATTAAAAACGAGCTGCCAAGGGAAATACGTATCTCGGAAAGTCGTTAACATCAAAACCAGAATCATATAAAATGCAAATATCCAAACACTAGCTTCTGATTTAAGTGAACGTCTTCTGCGAATAAAAAGAAGCCAGATTAAGCGTAAAACAGCAAAAATCAAAAAATAAAAAACTGTTTTATCTAATGCCATTAAAGTCAACTTAACTAAAGCGAAATGATTGATACTGGTCGCATATTGTTTTGCTAGAAAATTATATATTGGGCCAAAAAATAGCATGCTCTGCCTCTTTCCAAGTTATTCCTATAAAATTATACCCACTTTTTAATAACTAAATTATTAAAAAAGAGATAACTATTAGCAAAACATTGTTTTAACCCAGCTTAACCTTTAAAATTAATGTTTGTTAAGGAGTTAATTATATGAAGAAAAAGAAAATCATCGCTTTTATCCAAACTAGACCTGGCTTTTTAGCACTGCTAGTTTTCTGCTTTTGGGTAAAATACATTTTTGCTGCTTATTTCGACTTTAATTTAGGACTAACTGATCCTTATCAGCACATTATCATGTGGCTCAGTCCTATCGGAACAGCAATCATCCTTATCAGTATCGGTTTTTATTTTCCAAGACCAATCGTGTCATACATTGCAATGCTGGTGATGGATTTTGCCAATACTGCATTATTATTTGCCAACATCATTTACTACCGGCAATTCACGGATTTCCTAACCATCAAAACAATGACCAATGCTGGCAAAGTATCACAGGGATTAGGTAAAAGTACCGTTGCCCTGCTTCATCCCAGCGATATCATTATTTGGATAGATCTAGTCATCATCATTACCCTTTTGATCATTCATAAAATTAAAATTGATCAAAAGTCATACGGTTTATCAATGTCTTTGGCTATTACCTCCATTGGTGCACTTCTGACCACCTTAAACATCTTATTAGCCGAAACGTCTCGTCCTCGACTTTTGCGTAATACTTTTGATCGTTCCTACGTAGTTAAATATTTAGGTGTCGATACTTTTACCGCTTATGACGGAATTAAAAGTGCTCAAAATGGTCAGGTAACCAGAAATGCTAACGCTTCAGATTTAAACAATATTCTGAATTTCACCAAGCAAAATTATGCCGCTCCTTCTTCTTCATATTTTGGCATTGAGAAAAATCGCAATGTAATCGTGATTCACCTTGAAAGTTTCCAACAGTTTTTGATCAATCTTAAGGTTAACGGTAAAGAAGTAACCCCATTTTTAAACTCGTTATACAAGAATAAACATACCATCAGCTTCAGTAACTTTTACCATCAAGTAGGTCTAGGCCGTACCAGTGATGCAGAAAACATGCTTGAAACTGGCACATATGGTATTTCAGACGGTTCGCTTTTTACTTCATTGGGTTCAGAAAATACATTCCAGGCCGCACCTCAAATTTTGCGCCAGGATGGTTACACTTCAGCCGTCTTCCATGGCAACGTAGGTACTTTTTGGAACAGAAATGATGTCTATAAAAACATGGGCTACAATTATTTCTTCGACAAAAACTATTACTCTACACAGCCTAAAGATGCTAGTGGCTATGGTTTAAAAGATAAACTGTTCTTTGCCGAAAGTATTAAATACCTAGAGCAGATGCAGCAACCGTTCTACACTAAATTTATTACGGTTACTAACCACATTCCGTTCAATTTGGATAAAGAAGATCAAGATCCTAACTTTAAGACTACAAATACTACGGATCAAACCATCAATAATTATTTTGTAACGGCTCACTACCTTGATGAAGCAATTCATGAATTCTTCAATTACCTTAAATCTTCTGGTTTATACAAGAATACCATGGTAGTAATTTATGGTGACCACTATGGTTTAAGCAATTCGGAAAATGAAACTTTAGCTCCAATTATCGGCGAAAGTTCTGATACTTGGAATACTTACAACAACGTCCAAATGCAACGTGTGCCATTCATGATTCATGCTAATAATCTTAAGGGACAAATCAATCATGAAGTCGGTGGTGAAATTGACGTTTTACCTACTCTACTTCATTTGCTTGGCGTTAATACAAAAGACTACGTTCAATTCGGAAATGACTTACTTTCACCTCACAGACAAAATTGGGTAGTCTTTAGAAACGGCACAATCGTTAGTTCTAAGTACGTCATTGTTGGTGCCAAAGGAATCAAGGGTACTGTCTATGACCGTAAAAATGGTAAACAGATTATCAACTTTACCCCTCAAGAAAAGAAAGAAATTGCGGAACTAGCCAAAAAAGGTAAAAACTCCTTGCGCTACTCAGATCTATTAAACAATCACAACCTGTTGCGCTTCTACACGCCTAAGGGCTTTATCCCAGTAGATCCAGATCAATTTAATTATTCTGAGAACTATCAAAGAATGATCAATATTAGACAGCAACTTGCAGGCCATTCTACTTCCCTCTATAGCAGACACCACGGTTCAACTACTAGCCTCTATAAAACTGATGCACCAGAACTAAAAGGGCGCCAAGAGGAAATTGATCAAGTCTCTGAAGTGATAAAAAACAACAGCAGTAAAAATTCCGCTACAAGCAGTAGCAGTGAAGATGACCAATAAAAATAGCCTGGAAAAATATTTCCAGACTATTTTTTTATTTTTCAACAAATTGTTCAAAGCCTTTATCATAAAAAACTACGGTAAATGTCGAACCTTTGCCAGGCTCTGATTCAACAGTTACTTTACCACCATGTTGCTTAATTAAAGATGATACTATCGCTAAACCTAGACCGGATTCTCCCGTGCCCATTCGTGCTCTAGACGGATCAGCCTTGAAGAAACGTTCAAAGATATACTTAATTTGATCTTTGCTCATTCCAATACCATTATCTTTAACTGACAGCACAGTCGCATGTACCATGCGTTCTCCTTTAATTTCGATCTTGCCATCATGGGTAAACTGAATGGCATTTTGAACCAAGTTGACCATTACTTGAGTGAAACGATCACGATCAGCATAGATTGGCAAATCATCAGGAGCTATTACTTCCAGCTCATCATTGGCCTTTTCAGCATTTTGACTAAGCTGAGATTTCAGATCTTGCAAAATTGGTGTGGCATTGAAGTTGGTCTTAATCAAATTGATTTGATTATTGCGAATCTTTTCGTAATCCAGATTTTCATTAACCAGACGAATTAAACGCTTAGTTTCTCTCTGCATCAAAGCAATCGATTTTGGTTTAGATTCTTCTGGAATCGCATCATATTGCAAGCCTTCTAAAATGCCGTTAATCGTAGTTAGCGGCGTTCTCATTTCATGAGCCGCATCTGCCATAAATTGATCTCGCCGTTTTTCTTGCGCCTTAACTTCCTCATTGGACCGTTTTAAAGCTTGAACCATCTTATTGAAGTTCTCTGCTAACTGGTCAATTTCATCGCTATCTTTATGTTGAATCTGCACATTAAAGTTACCAGAAGCAACCTTTTGTGTTGCCCGAGAGAGCCGCTTGATTCGTTTGGTTGAATAATATGAAATAATAAAACTTAAGATCAAACCAACTGCCACGGTCATTAATAATGCTCTCAGCAAATTACGTTTAGCCATGTAAATTGGTCGTTCAACATGAGTAACTCGTGAACTAATCCAAGCTACACCTACTAAGTTTTTACCATTCATCCAAGGAACAAGCACACCAGTATATGCATCCTTAGTGGACCTAATAGGTGATTGTTCATTATGATTATTTTGAATACGAATTTCTTGGCCTGTCTTTAACGTAGCAAAAACGTTCTTGGACAGTTGAACTTTGGCATTAACCTTAGGATAGATTTGCTCGTTTTTATCATTAAAAATACGCAAATGAACATCTTCACCATGCAACACAAACTCTAATTGATTTAAGAAATTATTATTAAGCAGTGCCGTGCCATTTTTTCCATCAGCTTCAGCCAAATCACCCAGCGATTCTGCATAGCCTTCCATTCGCTGATAATTTTGCATATACGCTTGATTACGCGCATAACCAATTTCGGAATAACCAATAATCGAAATAGTCGTTACGATTATCAGTAAGAAACCTAGCATGTTTTGATAAATTAATTTCATTATTTTGCCTGTGAATCATCAAATTTATAACCGACGCCCCAAACAGTTTGGATCACTTTAGCTCCAACCTTTTCGAGCTTTTGACGCAACTTCTTAATGTGGGCATCTACGGTTCTTTCCTCACCATAATATTCATAGCCCCACACCAATTCCAAAAGCTGATCACGCGAAAAGACTTGCTTAGGCTTTTGTGCCATCGTATAAAGCAAGTCAAATTCTTTAGGTGTTAAATCGGTCACAGGCTGAGCGTCGAATAAGACTTCACGTCTACTCTTTGAAATCTTTAAGTGCTCAGTTTCAATGTCATAGTCTTGCTTCTTTTCTTGCGGAAGTGCAGGCTTTTCCTCCATCATTACTCGACGATGAAGAGCCTTAATTCTAGCAATTAAAGCAATTGGACTAAAAGGCTTAGTGACATACTCGTCGGCTCCGATACCTAAACCGAGTACTTGATCTGATTCACTGCCTCTTGCAGTAAGCATGATAATTGGAACAGTAGGAGAAATTGCTCTTACTTCCTTGGCCACTTGAATTCCGTCTTTTTTAGGCAAATTCAAGTCTAGCGTAATCAAATCATACTTATCCGCATTTTCTTTAAACATATCGACGGCTTCGACACCGTCGACAGCAATATCTTGTTCCCAGCCTTCTTTTTTGAAAAACATTCCCATCATTTCAGCGACGGAATTGTCATCTTCAACCATTAATATTTTCAAACTCATTATCGATCCCTAAATCCCTTTGTTCTTTGACGTTTCACTTTATCGGGATCGACATAGTCAGGTGGCAATTCGTGTCGTTTAAGCAGAAACTTTTTCAAGCTTTTTTCTGTATAAACAATTGGCAACAAGATAAACAAATAAAAAGTTAATAACCAAATGAGAAAATAGCGATCCCAATTCAAAAAGTGAATAATTAAACCAATCACAACTTGAATCAAGCCAAAGAGAATACAATATAAACTCGCCCTTCTTTGGGCAAATTTAAAGCTCTCTTTATTGACTTGCGCCAGATAAGATAAATAACCATAAATTCGATTAGGTCTTTTAGCTGGCGAAATCAGCCAAAGTATCCCAATCACCATCATAATTAAGCCACAAGCGACATAGATCACAAATTCTCACTCCTAATTCTGATAAATTAAAACGGTTATTCCTCACCAGGTGCAGACATAACTATTCTCATTTTACCAGTGAATGTGAATTTCTTCATCTCATTTGGAATAATTAAATTAGTTCCCATCTTTAAATCATATGATTTACCGTCAGCTTCAAGTTTACCTTTACCCTTGATTACTGAAACTAACAAGTATGGGTGATCGTTTAAACCGGTCTTCCAAGTACCGTCAAGATCAATTTGCCATAAGTAGAAGTGTGGTGAAACTGGTGGTTCTACCAAAGTCTTGATTTCTGCGTCTTGATCCTTGTTAGTTTTTACATCAAGTTTTGGATCAACATGTGGTACAGTCGTGACATCAATTGACTTTTGGGTATGAAGTTCACGCTTCTTGCCAGTCTTCTTATCAACACGATCATAGTCATACAAACGGTAAGTTACATCACTTGATTGTTGGGTTTCAATTACCAAGCATCCCTTAGTCAAAGCGTGAATAGTACCTGCTGGAACGTAGAAGAAGTCGCCAGCTTTTACTGGAACCTTTCTAAGCAACTTGTCCCATTCACCTTTGTGAATCATGTCTGCTAATTCTTCACGCGTCTTTGCATGGTGACCGTAAATAATGTAGGCACCTGGATCAGCTTGCATGACATACCAACTTTCAGTTTTACCTGAGTCGTTTTCTACCTTGCGAGCATAATCATCATCTGGGTGTACTTGAACTGATAAGTTATCGTTGGCATCCAAGAATTTTACCAAAAGTGGAAATTCCTTAGCTTTAGGATTGCCAAAAAGTTCTGGGTGCTTCAAGTAAACATCTCTAAGTGACATACCCTTAAGTGGGCCTTCAGTTACAGTAGAAGCATCGTCCTTGTAGCCAGAAATAATCCAAGCTTCACCGACTTTTCCATCTGGAATATCATAGTTGAAAATATCTTTTAATTTACGTCCGCCCCAAATCTTAGGTCTAAAGTACGGGTTTAAAAATAATGGTTCCATCTAAATCACCTCATATAAAGTATATACTTTAAGGCAAAAGAAATGAAACCCTTTTCTCAATTATATATCTACTTTTTTCTTTACATGTAAAGCCATTTGCTATACTTACTAATTCCTGTGGCTAAACGGTCCATCCCATCTTTAACCATTTCTAGTGGACAAGCCAAATTAATCCGGATAAAGTCATGACCATCACCGCGATAAATACTACCGGCAGAAACAATCAAACCAGTTTCTTCTCTAATAAAGTTAACTAGTTTTTCTGAGTTATCAGTTATTTCATGTACATCAATCCACATTAAGTAAGTAGCGGTACCTGAAATCACCTTTGCAGTTGGGATTTTAGCCTGAATAAATTCAGCTGCATAATCAAAATTATCATTTAATTGTGCTTTCAATCCCTTCAGCCAGTCATGGCCTTGTTCATAAGCAGCAATGGTTGCGGGAATAGCTAACAGATTAGGTTCAGCTACTTCATCGCTATTTAAGCCGCGGCTCACCATTTCACGCAAATTTTCGTCTGGAACAATTGCAGTAGCGGCATGAAGAGCAGCCACATTAAAGGTCTTACTTGGTGAAACAAGTGAGATCACGCTCTGCTTAGCTGGAACCTCAACTGAAAATGCTGGTGTATAATCAGGGCCCTTTCTAACTAAATCGCCGTGAATTTCATCTGAGAGCAAAGTTACGTGATGCTTGTGACACAAATCTGCGATTCTTTGTACTTCTTCTGCCGTCCAAACCTTGCCCACTGGATTATGAGGATTGCAGAAAATCATTAAGGTAGTCAAAGGCTCAGCTAACTTTTGTTCTAAGTCTTGCCAATCGACTGCATATTTTTCACCGTCGAATTGCAAATCACCTGATAAAACGTGACGTCCATTATTCAAAATGGAATTATAAAAAATATTGTAAACAGGTTCTTGTACTAAGACATTGTCACCGATGTGTGAAATACGACGAACAATTGAAGAAATTGCTGGTACAACACCTGTAGTAAAAATCATCCATTCATTTTTTGGACGATGGTTGTGTTCAGTTTCATACCAATCAGCTACTGCATCAAAGTAATCATCTTTAGGAAATTCATAGCCAAATGCACCCAAAGCAATTTTTTCTTTCATCGCAGCAGTTATTTCCGGTGCAGTCTTAAAGTCCATGTCTGCGATCCACATTGGCAATTCGCCTGGCTTAACATCCCACTTTACAGAATCAGTATGCGTTCTGTCTGGAGCATTTACAAAATCATATTGCATATTATCACCAGTCCTTTGGTTCTTGATTCATATCTGATTGATCAACCTTTTTACCAATTTTTGGACAATCAATAATCGTCTTTGCAGGATCAATCTTGTTAGGATCCATGATTAAAGTACCGATTTCAGGAGCGACAAGCTTACCTGAAATTGGATTCTTTACACTATCAATTTTGGCATCCAGTTCCACATCCATGTTAGAAACTTTTTCAAAAGCCAAATCTGTATGGATGAGTGAACTATTTTTGATTTCAAGTTGATCAATATAATTTAATCCTTGATCACTTTCAATTTTACAATTAATGAACTTAATATTGTTAGTATTCCAAGCTAAATATTCACCATCAATAATTGAATCATAAATTGTAACGTTCTTACAGTTCCAAAACGCATCTTTAGATACAAAAGTTGAATTATGAACTTCAATATTTTCGGCACCGTCAAAGACGTAGTTGCCAATTACACTTACATTATCAAGGTAAATATTTTTACTATCTTTACCAAAATAATCACCATTGATTTGAGAATTAGTAATTCTAATATCGTCACAAGTCCACATTGTTTCTTCAGCATCAGCAAAATGAACATTATCTAAAATGATATGACTAGCTCTTCTGAACAACTTTGGTGCTTGCAACGCACTGTTTTTAATTGAAATATTTTTAGTGTACCAAATACCACTTCTAGACATTGTTTCGAAAGTTGTATTTTCTACATTGACATTTTCATCGTACCAAAGAGGATATTTCCACTTAAAAATTGAATTTTTTAAAGTAATATTTGTTGCTTCTTTTAATGGTGATTCACCTTCACCAAAAGTTATACCTTCTAAGTTGGCGTCATTTAAGCCGTAAAGGATTCTTTCCCCTTCAAAATATCTATTCTTAATTCCTCTCATTATTTTTCTCCGTGTATTTAATATGCTTAATTTCGTTTTTAACTATGATAATTGTACAAGCCCTTGCCAATAATGTTTAATACTTATTTTTAGCATTAGTAAATAACTAAAAGTTATAGTAAAAAAATAATAAAAAAGCTTTGCTAGGATACTTTCCTAACAAAGCTTTCTTCTTATCTATGGAGATGAGGGGGCTTAGAAATTAGCCCCCGTCCGTGCTTTAATATCAAGGCTTTTAGAGCTTCACTAAAAAATATGAAGTCACATATGAAGTCTTTTGCCTATGATTCCATGTAATTAGCAAAGTCTATAGCCGTTTCTTTGGCTTTCTTTTTAGTTACATGGGTATAAATGTTCATGGTGGTCGTGATGTCTGAATGTCCTAGACGTTCCTTAACATCTTTCATAGATACACCAGCATCAAACAATAAAGAGGCGTGCGTATGTCTAAAGCCGTGGACTTTAATATGTCGTAGTCCAAACTTCTTACAAATAGCATTATCCCACCGTTGAGGTTTAGATAGGACGGTATAGTTACCCTCGCTATTGGCAAAAACTAAATTATCATTGCTAAGAAAATTCAAGCCTAGTTTCAGCATTTCTTTTTGTTGTTTGGTTCGCCACTCTTTCAAATAGTGCATCGTTTCAGTGTCCATGTCTAAGGTTCTAACACTGTTACTAGTCTTACATGGAGAAAGATACAGGCGGTTATTTTCGCCACTTGCTAAGGACTTGTTGATGTCTATGGTATTGTTCTTAAAATCAATATCCGACCATTTGAGGGCTAGACACTCGCCCTTGCGCATCCCTGAATAGGCTAACAGCCTAAAGAACATGAAGTATCTGAAGTTGTACCCTTTAGCATCGTTTAGGAATGTATTGAGTTCCTCTTTAGAATAAAAGTTATCAAATTTCTTGTTGTCTCTTTCAATTTTAGGCAAGATAACTTTCTTCATAGGGTTCTTTTTCATTAATTCCATAGTGATACCGTAGTTAATCAACTTAGAAGCATAGAAAACGAACCGCTTAAAAGTTTTTGGTGCTACATCCGCCCACGTATTTACCGCATTTTGACATTGAGAAACGGTCAACTTGTTTAAATAGGTGCTTCCTAGTTGTTTAAGAATATGATTCTTAAATATCTTTTCCGTTGAAACAAAAGTGCTTTCTTGCACCGTTCTTTTATACAGTTTGACCCACATCTTATATAGATCATTTAGGCGTAGTTTACGCTTAGTAACTGGGACATACTCACCCTTGACCACCTTTAGCCTGTAATTTAGGTAGCATTCTAGGGCTTGCTTTTCAGTTTTAAAGCCTTGCTTCTTAACCTGAATTGTTCGCCCTGTAGTTTCATCTTTACCCACATAAATTAAAAACTTGTATCTCTTTTCACCACTAGGCGTGGTGTATTCTTTAATATCATTGTTCATGTTTGTTTACCTCGATTAGTGAATGTGTGCAGGTAGACTAATCTTAAATATTTAACATGAATTTGCTATTGTTCTGAACAAGAACGAATTTATTCAATTTAGTTAATAATAAAAGACAAGCTGAAATACCAAATCAGTACCGCAGGTCATCTGAAACATATTTATTAATACTAACGAATCCAATTTTGGATTGGTTGAAATATAACCAACAGTGCTAAGGGATGCAAGTTCAATAATTATCAGTTAATCAGAATGAACAAGGCTGTAGAATTGCGATGTCAGCATTAATTATTATGCTTTAACATTTTTAAAACCCTTTTAGTGTCAGGACTTAAGCCAGCAAAGAAAATAGCATTAATAATTAATTCTTTAATATCGCTATCGCTGTATTTATCCTTAGTAGTTAACAGTCGATTAACTGATTTATCTTTAAAAATAAAATTGAAATTAGTTTTCCAAAAATCTAAATCAGTATCTTTCGGGATACTGATTTTATTTTGCTCACAATATTTTTCAATTTCTTCTTTAGCAGATAACACAGGATTAGTGAACGGTGGTTCTACTTCATAGCCTTTAACATAGGGTTCTTTATAAGCATCATCCAAACATTTATAAATATGCTCTTTTGAATAACCATAGCCTTTTAAATAGTCCACTGAAACATTAAAGAAGTCTGCTAATGCTTGCCACGTTGGTTGGTCAGGAATACGCTTTTCTTTCTCGTAATTGCTTAACGCTTGTTGTGTTATTCCTAAATTACTAACTAAATCCTTTTGACTTATTTTGTTGAGTTTTCTCAATTCCTTAATTCTATTGTTCATGTGTTTCACCTCTTTTTAATTCATTATAAACAACCTGTAATTTTTAAACAACATTTTTGTTGTCATTTTGTTGAACATGAGTTATTATAAATACAACAATATTGTTGTATTTTAGAAATGAGGTTTTATTTATGAAAATTACAAATCAACAACTAGAAACATTAAGAATCGAAAAAGGCAGACAGAATTTAACTATTAATTCTTTAGCTCAACAATTAGGTGTTAGCCGTTACACTATGGCTAATGTAATAAATGGCAAAACTGACGGTCTGCGTTCTGAAACAGTCAAAAAAATTAATTCATGGCTTGCTGTGCATCCCACTAAGGAGGTGGCTAACCATGACTAATTACAGTGCAGACGGTTCAAACGTGGTTAATCGTTGGTATAAGGACGGTTACCTCTATTGTGCATTTGTAGACGGTACGATTATGGAATATGGACGAAATAAGATTCCTGAAAGATATATAGAGGTTATGAGAAATGAACTAGTCCAAACCGTCTATGACTTGCAAGGTGGTAAATATGATTTTGACGACTTTGAACCCGAGGAGGCTTAACAATGAACGATGAAATTAAATTGCACCAAGCATTATATGAAATGAATAGAATTGCAGAACAATTATTTGTTAGCTATGGATTATTGTCTAAGATAATTGAAAATGTGCCAGAAGATGACCCGTCCGACCCTATGAGTACTAAAAAGATGCTGCAGCATTTAACCAACGAACTTGCAGATTATTCAACCGACTTAACAGACAATGCTAAATCAATTGAGGAGTATTAACTATGGAATTTGATAAACGTGATGAAAAAATGACCCAAGACATTGAAACTTTAAAGATGTTAATTGAAAGTGCAGAAAATGAAGGCACTGAAATTATAAACGGCGTAACTTATCCCGCATCCCACACATGGCGAGAAATTGCGCAACTTGCTTTAAATTTAGCAGACCAGCAGGAATGGTTTGAACGTTATGAAGATAAAAATTGTGGCTATAAAGATTAACTTTACTAAAGGACTGATAACTATGGAATTTAAACTAGACCAGCAGCAAGAAACAGAAATTAAAACCTATGTACTTAACGTTGTGAGGGATGCAATTAAGCAAGCCACCTCATCAAGCAAGCCTTACTTAAACCGCAAAGAAATTGCAAAATATTTTGGTGTTGCTGATTCCACTATTACATATTGGGCTTCTTTAGGAATGCCAGTGGCTAACATTGACGGTCGCAAGCTCTATGGAAAAGCAAGTATAACAGCGTGGCTTGCGTCGCATGAAATGCCGTCCCAAAAGCAAAATAAAAAGCCCGTAACTATGGGCGTAGTTAAGGACTAAACAATATTAATTGTGCAGGTAGATTAATCTTAAGTATTTAACAGAAAGGATCACAAATGAATGGTAAAAAAGAAAGAAGCTAAAAATATGTTAACCCTTGGTGAAGTTCTAAAAAAACAAGGTCAAGAATTAGAACTAGACCCTAAGAAAGTGAAAGCATTAAAGCAGCAGCAAGAAAAAGATAATAGAAAAGTATCGTTATTGCGTTCTCTTTTTATTCTTGATTCTCATAATAACATAAAAAGAAATAGCATTAAAAATGTTGTGGCTATCTTAGAAAATGACCCTTTATTCAAAGGGGCTTTTCAATATAACGAATTTTCAGAGGAAAACGAAATTACTAAAGACATAAGCGATCTTCATATTAAAAAAGGCAATTTTATAGATGCTTATGATGATGAAATTGCTAACTATATTGAAAGCCAAGAAGATTATGACCATGTATTTTTTGATAAAAACAGAATAGACAGCGCTATAAATGTAGTATCAAGGCGTAATGCTTTTAATCCTATGCTTAATTATATGAATGAAGCTTATAACAAATGGGACCAAAAGCGCCGTTTGGATGACTTTTTTCCTATTTTTCTTGGAGTTAGAAAAGACGAAACCACCACGCTAATCACTCGATTATGGTTTATGGGTGGTGTGGCTAAAGTTTATAAGCCACTAACTAAAATAGATTTTTCACTTGATTTAGTAGGCGGTCAAGGCGTGGGAAAAACTACAATCTTGCAGAAAACCGCGCCACTTGATCTATACACTGACCAATTCAATTCATTTACTGATAAGGATGATATAGGTAATTTAATTGGAATGTTTATTGTTAATGATGATGAAATGACCGCTTCAAGCAAAGCTAGTTTTGAAGAAATTAAGAAGTTTTTAACAGATAAACATTTTAAATACCGTCCTACATATGCCAGGCATACTAGAGAATTTACTAAGAAATTTATTTTTGCTAGAACTACCAACAATGAAACCTATTTAAAAGACAAAACTGGTACAAGGCGCTTCATGCCACTAATGGCACATAAGAATTTACAAAAATTAAGCCCTGTTACTGATTTAAGCCCTGAATATGTTCAACAGATTTGGGGTGAAGCGGTGTGGCTCTATAAAAATGCTAAAGACCCCTTTATTTTAACTAAAGGTCAAGAAACATTATTGGAAAACCACCGTAAAAACTTTGAATATGTGGACGGTGCAGAGGAAGAATTAGCAGACGTTTTATATAATAATTTCCACAATGCCGAATTTATTCCAACTCATGATTTAATGCTTAAGCTTCCGCTTTACAAAGATAAAAAGATTCGTTACCTAATGGAAAATGTTTTTAATTATAAGGGCAATCAAAGGGGATATGTTAACGGTAAACAAAAATATGGATATAAAAAGAAAAAATAAGATGCAATGAGATGTAATAAGATACTAATTTACTAATGCTATCTTGCTTATAAACGCTTATATACCAACGCTTCTAGCTCTTTACAAGATAATAAGATAGATATTTATATAAAAAATATATAAATATTAGTATGTGAAACAGTATGAAACAATATAAGACGTAAAGAATGCAAAAACACAGAAAGTTTAAAATGTGCTATCTTGTTAACTTATTGTATCTAATCCTTTGAAGCTGTAAGTATTAAGTTACATCTTGATAGTATCTATAGGTATCTTGTTTTGTATTTGAATTAAACTCAAAATCCGCCAAGGAAAATAAGCCACCCCTACGCCAATAGCGGTGGCGCTAAGTACCAAATCGCCCGAAGCCTTGTAAACCACTACTACGCCAATAGCGGTGGTTTACAATTAGGAAGAGTTAATACAATGACATACCAGAAAGAAAGACTAGATAATTTTAATAGCATTGAATTTATTAAGGATATTGAAAGAAGATACGGTCGTAAAGTGGCTTGCAATGTGGCTAGCTCATTATTAAGACTTTCAGCCGTATCAATGACAAGTAACTATTTGAATGAATTAAGTTCGCCACGGTTTGTAATTAGATTGAAGTTGCATCCCATCACTGGTGGCTTAATTGTTGAAACCATTGACGATAAACGCAAAGGCTATCGTTATACATTCACACCAAGTAAAGTAAATAGAAAGAAGGTCAATTATGATTAAACAATCTGCAAATAATTTAAGAGTTCAAACCATTAGCGCAAAAACTAAGGAAGAATTAACTAATCAAGTCAACTACTTTTTAGAAAATAACCCTGAATTAGTTATCCAAGAAATCCAATATAATACTTGTGCAAGTCCTTGTGGTGCTAGTGATGATTTAAGCGTTTATGTTGAATATTCAGCATTGATTATTTACCTTATGTCCTAATTCGGTCAATTTGATTGACCCAGAAAACAAGCCCACAAACGGTGGTATACTTGCATTTAGGTAAAGTTAAATAAATGCCGAAATCGGCGCTAATCTAGGTGTATTCCTTTTCAGGGATGCACCTATTTTGTTACTATGATGTTGAATGATAAACCATGATGTTACAAAGGCGGTGTAAATCATGAGAAACCTACGATTTAAAAAAGATGATTTTCAATTCATTAAAAAGACATATCCTGATTTATTTGCTAAGTTTAAGAACACTTATGAAGAAAATGGTATCATCAATGTTCCTATGCAAAATGAATCTGATTATGATTATTACTTTGATATAGTTGGCGATTACATAGGCGATTCATTAAATGAAGCTGGTGAATTAAATGAATATGGTTTACGTTTAGAATCAGCGTGGGATTATGCTGATTGGACAGGGGATTATTATGACTAAGAACCGTTTTACAGCGGTTCTTTTTTATTGCAATAACGTCAGGTTTTGTCAAGCTCTAAAGAAGCAAAAGGTCAGAACTTTAAAGAATTGATGCTGAAGATAAAAAGGGGTGAACGAATCGTTACCCCCCTAGATGATATACATTTTTCTTGATTAACCTAACTTAATACCGTCACGAATTGCGACGGTATTTTTAAATGCGTCTGACGCATTTAAATGACGCAAAATGACGCAAAATAGCCCCTTTTTTACTTGCTAAGTATGAACTTGATTAATTTGATTGAAAGTATTGATATAACAGCATTTCTTCAATTAATTAGGTTCAGGTTTTTACAGGTTTGGGGGCTTTTATGTCGCTACCAAAAATGAGCGTTTGGGGGGCTTTTGACCAGCTATCAAAAATACATAATGATGTGGCTAGATTAGTATTTGAACATAATTTAACAGATGCCGAAAACGCCAAAAAAAGTAAAGTTTTGTCAGGTTCTAAGGATGTTAATTATTGTTAACTTTCTAGGCTTTTATGTTTATGGAGTTTGACCTCTAAATCTTCGATATAATGGGTTTTAGCAAGCTCTAGGATAATCTACTTCATTAACCAATTTAACAGCCCTAGCCCCTCTTAAAATTACGCAAAAGCACCAGCAATTAATTTTTACTGGTGCTTATTTTAATTGAAATCTAAATTCTAAATTATATCTATCTGCTTGCTTGTTGTACTCATTAGCAAAACAAACTAAGGCTTCATTTATTTTCTTACATGTAGCGCTATGCTTAAAGCCTATTAATGGCTCAAGGTCTTTTAGCCTTGTATGCTTGACGTAGCGTTCAATAATGATTGTTCTATAGGGATGCACAGCGGTATTTTCTAGTTTGGCTATGGTTATATTGGTTAGGTTGAAAACATTCTGATAATAACCATAACTACCCTTCTTTGCTGTAATTATGTTGACGGGTTTTACTGAAGATTCGGACAAACAGCGTCCAGTGGTTAACAAAGATAATCTAGGATAATCACATTTAAAGAAGTATTTTATTTGTTGGGTATTCATTTTATTTATACATCCCCTCTGCTAATAACCTTTAAGCATTAATAACCTAAAAATAAAACCAACGCCCTAAAACGTTGGTCAACATAAACAATGATACATGTCTATTATAGCTAAATATCTAAGATTAGCCCACCTACACAACCAAAATAATTCTCAAAACTTCACGAAAATATGAAGCTCAATATGAAGTCTTTTTTAGGCTTCACATTTAATTTCAAATGAATTGAAAAAATAAAAATGCTTTAATATCAACGTTTCTAGCACATTGAAATTAAAGCATTTTTCTATCTATGGAGATGAGGGGAATTGAACCCCTGTCCAAACGCATCTCGTCACTGACCTCTACGATCATAGTTATATTACTTGAACTTCACTAGTCCAAAACGCCATATAACAGGGCTAGTATGGACTAGCTAACCTGCTAAGACTCTTTTCAACTATTCAGGTGAGGTAGTTAAACGTAACTCGCTAAGTTGATACTCAGTGTCAGCCACGAGTAAACCGACAAAGAGCAACGCATGCGCTAAATTAAGCAGCTAATGCGTAAGAATTTTTGTTATTTGCAGTTATATTTAACTGTAACGTTTTTACGTAGACGTAACCTACGAACCGCAGTCAATGCGGGTCTACGCCTGTCGAATCCCAAAACATCCCCTTGAGACTCTACTATTGTAGCATAGACCTACACAATGTGCGAACAAAAAGGCTTAATTAATGTGAGTTAAACGAACAACGTCACGTTCAATCATTAATTCTTCATTGGTTGGAATAACCATTACTTTAACCTTAGAATCGGGCTTAGTAATAAAGCCTTCACTGATTTTATTGTTAGCTTCGTAATCTGGATCTACACCCATGTACTTAAATGCATCCATTACAGCCTCGCGTACGCCCATGTCGTGTTCACCAATACCGGCGGTAAAGATAATTCCATCTACACCACCCATTTCAGCAATGTATGAACCAACATAGCGAACAATACGGTTAATAAAGATGTTTCTAGCTAACTTAGCACGGTCGCTATCGCTTTCTCTAACGTCACGCATGTCTGGTGAAATACCAGAAAGACCTAACAAACCAGATTTATGGTTCAACATATAGATCATTTCATCCATTGATTTATGTTCAACATGCATTAAGTGTTGGATAAGAGATGGATCAATATCACCTGAACGCGTAGCCATAGTAATACCAGCAAGTGGACTAAAGCCCATTGAAGTATCATATGATTTTGCATCCTTAACAGCAGTGATTGAAGCACCTGAACCCAAGTGACATACAATTAATTTTAAATCTTTAAGATCTTTGCCCATCATATCTGCGGCACGTGGGGCAACATAGCGAACTGAAGTACCATGTGCACCATACTTACGTACGCCGTATTTTTCATAATATTCGTATGGAAGAGAATATAAGTAATGTACTGGATCAAGAGCACGGTGATAAGTTGTATCAAAGACAGCAACTTGAGGAACGTTTGGCAATACGTTCATAAATGCTTCAATGCCGCGACCTTCTGCTGGGTTATGAAGTGGAGCATAATCTTCCAATTCATAAATTTTGTGAAGGTTTTCCTTAGTAATGATAGCTGAATCTTTAAAGAATTCACCACCATTAACTACACGGTGACCAACACCAACAATTTCATTTAAATCTTCAACAACATTAAATTGCTTCAAGAATTTAAGCAACAAACTAACTGCAGCTTCTTGATCTGAAATTTCTGTTTTTTCAACATGCTTTGTTCCATCAGCCAATTTAATTTCAAATGAAGCATCATCAAGGCCTACACGATCGGCCATTCCTTTTGCAATTACTTTTTCATCTGGCAAAGAAAATAGCTTGTACTTGAAAGATGAACTACCAGAGTTGATTGCCAAAACTTTTTCCATAAAAATAAATTCCTCTACTTTCAATAAAGTTACGTGCTTTACGAATTAATGATTGATTTTAGTATACCACTCGTTCAATTTCACATTAAATTGAATCAAAGATTGTTCTTTCTTCAATGAATCCAACTTGGTCAACAAAACTTCACTAGGTTTAGCTTCTGAACCATGATTTTGGAAGACAAGAATAGACTTTTGATTAAATTTATTTCTGAACATATCATCAGGCAATTCTACGATCGCCTTCAAATATACCTTTTTGGTGAGCCATGGCATAAAGTCCGCACCAATCTTACCGGACAAAATTGACTTAGGAACAACTAAGAAAGCATAACCATCTGACTTAAGATTCTTGATAATTTGTTCAATCAATAATAAATGAGCAAATGAGTGACCCTTTTTAGCATGATTTTCAAAGTTCTTAGCGTTCTCATCAATTGGGTAATAGCCAATTGGCAAATCGCTGACAATCGCATCAGCATTAGGACACATCCAAGGCATTAAAGCATCTTGACAGTAGAGCTCAATATCAATGTCATTTAAGTGAGCAGCAACGTCCGTTAAGTTCAACATTTCTTCGTCGTTATCAATTCCAACTAATTGATAGTTGTCTTTGGAATGATTTAAAGCCTTCAATTGAGAAATTATTGAGAAGAGCATGTTCCCTGTACCAACTGCTGGATCTACGATTTCCATCTCTTCATCTTTAAGCAACTTATGCATCAGCATTGCTACAACAGTAGAAATAGCTGGTGGCGTTGGCATTTGGTTAGCATCTAAGCCATCGTCATTAACTGCCTTTAAGGTCAAAAAAGTAAATACTTGCGCCTTATCTTTTTGACTGATGTGATCATAATCAATTGCTTGATACTTCTTGCTTAATTCTTCGACGGTCTTTTCATCGGGTGCACCGTTTTCGACTTTTATCTTGCCTTGTTCTAAATTGTCAAATGTTTCAACCAATGCTTCTGTAAATGAAACATTCAATGCATTTTGCAAAGTTTGTACGCAATCTAAAAATTGATTAAAAAGTTTTTCAAAATTTTCCATCTAGTAGCCCTCCATTACCTTTAATATTTTAAAGAAAGGCAAGTTGAGGTGCAAGAAAAGTCATTTAATTAGATAGATATTTAATAAGTAAGATATTGTTTTCCATGCTGGTTTGATAGATATCCTGATACATTTTAATAAACAATAATGTCGTGATTAATACTAAGATGCTGCTAAATAGCGCGCTTCCTTTTACCTTGGTCTTCTTTTTTATTCTTTCTAACATTCCTATCCTCATCTGGTTCTTCATCAAGTTGAAAGACTAAATCAGATTCTCCCTTATTGTACTCATTAATGCGAATGATAATCTTATCTTTTCTAGTAATAAATTTGGCACTCTGGACATTAAAAATTAACGGCATGTAACCACCACCGTTAGATTTGGAAACTTTTAAAACGCGTTTTGACAAATAATATTCAATCTTGTATTCTACTTCACTTTTATCTTTATTTACTTTGACGAATGTTGCACTTTTAGCTTTTCCTTCATTTACTAACGGATAAACCATCTTAGTATCTTCATCGTACATGTAGCGATCTAATTGCACATATGCATAAGCAACTTCATTCATATGTTGATTTTCACTCAGGTTAGCCTTTTTAACGCTTAATAATAAATTCTGCAAAATGAATAAGACTAGCATGGTCACAAATAAGGAAAAGATTGCTTCAGCAAGCACAAAGCCTTTAGTCTTCAACTGCGAATTCTTGTTTTGCATCCCGATCATAAACATAGTTATGCCCTGCCTTTTCATAAATTCGATCGTGAACCGTAACTTGATTTAGATTGCTTTCTTGTAAAACATGGTAGGCATAAGCGCGATCTGTTTTTAGCTCAATCTCTCTTCCGTTCTCTTGACTTTCGGCAACCGTCAAATACATACAGCTTACGGCAACAGTAGCAATAATCAGTGCAACAATACTTTCCGCCATTAAGAATCCTTTTACTTTCCTCATTTTGGCACCCGTCCCCATAGCATTTGGTACTTTATTTTCTTTTCCATCCCATACCCCGTGAAGGTCACAGTACCAGGTGATGAATAGCCGTGTTTATCGAAATGAAAATTTCTAAGTCCTGATATTCCCATGTTTTCATCGATATCAACTTTTTTGTTACTTGTTCTCCCGCTGAGTCTCAAGTAATGTTCACTTTGTGAAAAAATAATTACTACGCCCTCTCCCGTGATTGTGCTAACTCTTGAAGCTTGATCGATTGCAGTAGTAACTTCTTTAACGGTATTATCGAAAATCAGACGTTCTTGGTACTTTTTCAGTTGCAAAGTTCCGATTAATAATATGCCACAGCAGATACCTAAGGTGATTATTGTTTCGATTAAGGAAAAAGCGGGTAAATTATTGCGGTTTATTAACATTTTCTACGGTTATATTATTTTTCTTTGCTTTTTTTACCTGATCTGAAGTTAAATAGTGATCACCTTCTAAGTCTTCTAAACTTATGTTTTTCTTTTCTGGATGATCATCCTTATACAACTCTACTTGCGTCAAAATCGTATTTCTAAACGCATCCATAGACTTGTCTTCCGCCTTCTGCTTTTGTCCAATCAAATTTGGCACAATGAGCAAAATCAAAATTACGATAATGGCAATCACCACAACCATTTCAATCAAAGTAAAGCCTTCTTGTCGGCGGCTCTTTGCTAAAATATTCAACAAATATTGTTTCAATCTTTTCTTCATTTCTATCCTCCTAAATCCCCTGCATCATCGAATACATCGGTAACAACAATTTCAAATACATCCCAATAATGCAGACGCCAATCAAAATAAAACAAATTGGTTGTACATTCACGACCAGCTTCTCTACTTTTCCTGTTAAATCAATAAACAGACTGCGTCCCAAAACCAAACATCTCTGACTCAAGCTCTTTCTTTCCGATCCCGTCTGCAACATGATCAACAAACTATTAGGCAAGAATTCTTCCTGCTTAATGATCTCTTCCAAGTTCTTCCCTTCAGCTAGTTGACTGCCAATCTTCTGACCCAAAGCCTGCTGCAATGATCCCTCTTCTTGTTCTGAAGCATACTCACACATTCGCTGCAATGAAAATCCACTAGCCAAAAGCATCCCGATATCATAGACCAACAAATAATTCACATATAGCTTAATAACTGGTCCAATAATCGGATACTTCACCAGCTTCTTCATCGAGTCATAATCTTGCTTATTCAGCAAAGTTACGATCTTGGCTAAAAAATAAATTCCTACTAAAACTAGACCTATCAATACCAGCATTACTAGATCCCCAGAATGTTCACTAGTATCGCTAAACTGCGTAGAAATAAACGATTGCATGAACACCAGCAAAACCACCATCATAATTGCTAAAACAAACGGATATGACAGTTCCGATCGCAATTTCTTAACTTGTTCTTGTTTTAAGCGATTTAAAGTTGCCAGCTGATTCAGGCATTCCGTTAGATTTCCCTGCTGCAAGGCCAAATTAACCTGGGTCACCGTTGTCTTAGAAAAGCCCAGTTTCACTAATTCGCTACTAAAATTAGCCCCCTCTTTCATCCGCATTGCTAATTTTCCCATTAGTTCTTTTCTCTTAGGCCACAGAGCCGGCATTAATTCAATTGAGTTAATCAGTGAAAAACCATTATCCAAACTGTGCTTTAAATAATCTAAAAAAGCCAACTGTTCCTCGCCATTCAGCTTATCCTTGTTGGAATTGCCAATATACCTCATCACTAATTTCTCCTCCCTTCTGCAATAGGTGCATATTCTTTTGCCAATCAATGAATTCTCCGCGGATTTCCTGCTCCATCGCTTCTTTCAAAACCTCACCACTTGCAATATCAATCAAACATTTCGTCTGCTCATGGCTAGGCATTAAACGTTGATATGAAACTGCGGTTAAACAGTTTGCCAGTTCATCTTTTCTAATGCCTAGTCCTTCTAATCTGGATACCGTTTGCAGCGTACTTTTAGCGTGAACAGTTGCAAACACTAAGTGTCCACTTAAGGCCGCATCCACTGCTAGACGCGCCGTCCCAGCATCCCGGATTTCACCAATAATCAAGATATCCGGACGGTGCCGCAACGCTGCCTTAAGCAGGCTCTGATAGTCAATCCCGGCTTCATTATTGACCTGTGATTGCAAAAAAGTGGCTTCATGAACTTCAACTGGATCTTCAATCGTCATCACGACCTTATTCTCGCTCATTTCTTTAGCAACTTCGTACATCGTAGTAGTCTTTCCAGAACCTGTCGGGCCACTCGTAATGATCAATCCCCTGCGCAAAGCTAAACTCTTTATTTTTTCCAATTGTTCGTCCATAAAATACTGACTATGATCAATACCATAAATAATTCTGACTACTAATGATTCTTGATCGGAAAAATCACCCAAACTAGACAGTCTCAAATAGTACTCTTGCTCATCTGCAGTAAAAGTCATCGCGCCAACTTGCGGACGACGATGTTCTGCAATATCCATTTGAGCACTGTATTTAAAGAAGTTGATAATCTCTTGTCCCTCATTTATTGGAAAAGATTTTTGTCTTTCAACGCCCCTAATTGTTCTGAATTCGACCACTGTCTCTTCTCTTTTCGGAAAAAAGAAAATATCACTGACTTTATTTGCCACAGCAGAAACAAGCAATTCATTGATAATCTTTTTAGTTTTCATAAAAAACCTCCTTTTTCACCTCACACTATTTATTACGCAAAAAAAGGCGATTTTTTTCTGAGAAAAATAAAAAAATTTACAAATAGCTAAAAACATTGATTTAAAGCCATTTGTAAATTAAGCTAATATTAAATTAGGGCACAAAAAATAGCTTAGTCATCATGACCAAGCTATTTTTATTTTAATTAGTCTTCATCAGCTGCAGCAGTGTAGACATTTTGAACATCGTCGTTGTCTTCCAAAGCATCAACTAAGTGTTCAAATTGTTCCTTCTTATCTGCTGGAACAGGAGTGGTATTTTGTGGAATCATAGTTAATTCGGCATCAGCAAGATTGTAACCGTCCTTAATAAGAGCGTCACGAACTGCTGCAAATTCCTTAGGATCAGTGTAGATTTCGTATGCGTCATCGCTAGTTTGCAAATCATCGCCACCAGCATCCATAACATCAAGCAACATTTGATCTTCGTCAGCATCAGTAGTTGAACGATCAATTACGATGTAGCCTTTACGGTCAAACATGTATGCAACTGAACCAGTAGCACCAAGTGAACCACCATTACGAGTGAATGCAACCCGAACATCTGAAGCAGTACGGTTCTTGTTATCAGTCAATGCTTCTACAAAGACAGCAACACCACCTGGAGCGTAGCCTTCGTAAGTGATTTCGTCGTAATGTTCTTCTGATCCACCTTCGGCCTTCTTGATCGCACGTTTGATGTTATCCTTAGGCATGTTGTTTGAACGTGCCTTATCAATTACCATACGTAATGTAGGATTCCCATCAGGATCAGGACCACCACTCTTTGCAGCCATGTAAATTTCACGAGATAACTTTTGGAAAACTTTACCTCTCTTTGCGTCTTGCGCATTCTTGCGGCCTTGAATATTGTGCCATTTTGAATGTCCTGACATAAGGATCCTTCTTTCTTTTTTCTAATATTAATTAACGTTATTATCTTAACTCACAGTACTCAAAAATTCAATGGTGTCAAATATTTAAACTGTTTTTTTCTTGGCCAGATATTTATTCCTAATAAAGAGGACAAGCATTACCAATAAAATTGCACAAAGAGCACCTAATCCATCAAGCATAACGTCATGGACACTAGGAGTTCGATCGCCCGTTAAAAACTGGTGGTACTCATCAAAAGCAGCTAATGCAATCGTGATAAACCACGTTAAAATCGGTGCCACCCATTTAATCTTAAAAATGCGGCGCATCCCTAAATAACCAAACCCACCTAGCAAGAAATATGATCCAAAGTGCGCCATTTTACGCAAAACAAATTGCGCAAGACCTGCTCGACCATCGACTTGAACATTATGCACGCGTCCGCCATAAGTAAAATTCCAACCGGCTACTATATTCTCTAGCCAACCGAATCGCTTATTCATGACTCCTTCATGAAGTTCCTGCTGCTGGTAAGTCATGGAACTAGAAACAAACAGCATCAAGATGACTAAAAAAGCCAACACTAAAAATATTTTTTCCCATTTGGTAAAGTGAAATTTATCCATTACAACTCTTTCCTATCAATCTTATTTCAATACTGTTTTTACTGTACCAAAAATAATGCTGTTAATTTTATAAGAAAAAATAAATCTTAACAAAAAAGACCTGAATTCATCAGGCCTGCTGTAATTTTTACCAACTAGCTTTCTTAATACCAGGGAGTTGACCTTTATGAGCCAAATCTCTCATGCATTCTCTGCAAAGACCAAACTTGCGATAAACGGAATATGGTCGACCGCAACGTTCACAGCGAGTGTATTCTCTGGTTGAAAATTTTGCTACTTTTCGATTACGAATAATTCGTGATGTTTTTGCCATAAAAAATCTCTATCTATGTTTTCTAACTCTTTCTACAGCAGGCTTCTTCTCTCTAGTTAAGAAGTATAAGCCTACAAAATAATACCGATTGCAATAATTTGTGCGTTCATTAGCATCCTCCCCTTTCACTTTCATTTTTGTGCCTCTTACTTTTTGTTAGTTTTATTATGCGTACTTATATTAAATAAGTAAAGTGTTAAATGCAAAATAGAAAGCGTTTTACACTGGTCCTAATAGTAATTAGTAGGTAAAATTTATAGTTGTAATAGGAGAGGAGTTCGAATGCGCGAAAAATTCAAAAATAAATCGCCAGTAATTTCTTCTGTTATTTAGCGGGAGTAAATAAGTTTTAGATTTAGATATAGAGAAGGATGAAAAATACTTGGACGATTTAACTTCAACAAATAAAATGAAAGCCATCACTTGGCCTGTTTTGACCTTGATGGCACTTTGTACTGTTATCGGCTTGGACGATATCATGTACAACTTCCAAAACCAAGGGATGCCAGTTATCACCTCTTGGATTATCATGTGTTTGCTTTATGTAACACCTTACTCATTAATGGTAGGACAATTAGGTTCTACGTTTAGTGAAGAAGGTGGTGGACTTTCATCATGGGTCCGCGGTACTGACGGAGAATTTTTAGGCTACTTTACTGCTTGGACATACTGGGCAGCCTCAATTCCTTATGCTGTAGACTCCGCTAACGAAATCATTGTCGACCTAGGTTGGGCATTGACCGGTTCAAAGGGATTCCAAGATAAAATTCCTACTACCATGTTTGCTGCTTTGACTTTCGTTGTGTTCATTGTTTTCATTATCGTTGAACACCACTTTGCCAACTCAATGGAATTCCTTTCCAGTATTGGTGGTGGTTTGATGGTCATTATGACTGTCTTGTTTGTTTTCCTTGCCTTTGTTGGTTTGGCAAAATCAGGCGGTCACATGGCTACCCAACCATTTACTTGGCACACAATCATTCCTAAATTCGACTTGCACTACTGGTCAACCGTCGGAATGTTAATCTATGCCATGAACGGGTGTGAACTGGTTGCACCATATGTAACTAAGATGAAGAAACCTAAGTCAGACTTCCCTAAGGCAATGATTACTTTAGCTATCATGACTGCTTTCTTAACTATCCTTGGTTCATTTGCACTTGGTATCTACTTTGACGCATACCACATTCCAAACGACTTGAAGATGAACGGTGCTTACTACGTATTCGACATGGTTGGTAAACAATTCGGTATGGGTAAATTCTTGCTTTACCTCTGGGCTTGGACATCATTATTGTTCAACTGTGCCTTGGTTGCCGTATTGCTTGATGCCATGACTAGAATGCTTATCTCCGACACTGGTGATAAGTACATGCCTAAGTTCTTACGTAAGAAGGACAAAAACGGCTTACCAATTAACGGTTACATCTTAACTGTTGCCCTTTCATCATTCATCATGATCTTAGGTATCTTCTTACCTGACATGAACGATATCTTCAACTGGTTGCTTAACTTGAACTCAATCGTTTCACCAGGTGTTACCTGCTGGATCTTCTACTCATTCATGAGAGTAAGAAAGAACTCAAAGAAGTACCCATCAAAATATGTCTACATTAAAAACGATAAACTTGCTTGGCTTGTTGGTCTTGCATTATTACTAGTTACTGCAGTTGCCACAATCTTGGGCTTTGCACCACAAGATGTTAAACAAGGTAGCGGCTTATGGTGGTATGAATTGATCATCAACATCGTCGCCGTAATTGTCTTAATCGGTTTGGGTGCCATTTTACCGGGCATCAGACGTCGTGAAGAGGAATACGGTATTGCCTTTGACAGATCGCAATGGATTTGGATGGGAATTATCATTATCGGTTCTATTATTCTTGACGTATGGCTTGGTAGTACCAAGATTCCTATGAGAATCGCAATGATTATTATTGAAGCTATTGTTGCCCTGATTGCTACTTGGCTCGTTGGTCGCAGAAAACCACAAAACGCTACTAAATAATAAATAGAATAGATAAAAAAATCATTAGATCATCTTGATCTAATGATTTTTTATTTTCTAAATATATTTATTCAAAAACTTAGCTACATGAGCTTTATATTCTTGCGGATAAGTTTCAAATGAACGCGCATGTGCTGCTTTTTTAGCAATCCATAATTCCTTAGGACCATTTTTTGCCTGATAGTTTTGATAGACCATCTTAGTTGGTACAAAGTTATCCTTACCGCCATGAATAAACAGCATTGGTTGTTTATTCTTCTTGAGTTGGTTAACTGCAGATGCATCCCCTAAATAAAAGCCAAGGTTAGCTTTACTTATCCCGCTTAAGAGATCAACCGCACCACTAGCAACTGCGCTAGGCATATTGTATAAATCTTTCGCTTCATACAAGAATTCAGATTTAACACTCGAATAACCACAGTCTTCAACATAAGCTTTAACTTGTTTAGGCATCTTGATACCACTTGTCATCATAGCAGTCGCGCCACCCATACTTACACCGAAGATCACGATTTTCTGTTTTTTACCCTTTTTAGCTAAGTCCTTTTTAACCCATTTTCGAACGTCGTACTTTTCAGGCCAACCATAACCAATATATTTACCTTGACTTTGACCATGAGCACGAGCATCTGGAATTAAAACATTGTAGCCTAGTTGATGAAACATTGCTGCATATGGTGCCATTATGTCTTTATTGTTGCCAAATCCATGCAACAAGACTGCAGTCTTATTTGAATTCTTTTCTGGAATATAATTGGCATCAAGACGATAATTTGAAGAAGCAGATTTCATATACCAGTGTTCTTTTTTAGCTTTAGCATACCATTTCTTATTTTGTGCTAACGGATCCTTCTTTTGCTTGCTGGAATATTTATTTAACACGCTTTTTTCACCTGGTACAAAAGCAACATTGAAAAAGTATGCTTCTCCTACTCCAATTAAGACGACCAGGACTGCAACAACTATCCCTACTATCCACCAAACTTTTTTATGTTTTCTATTCAAAATGTCAACTCCTATATAAAATAATATAGAATTAATTATACACTTTTGAATTTCATATGGTATATTGGCATTTTTCACAATTATTGCCTATACAAAAAAGAGATAATCAAGTCATCTCTTTTTATTTTAGTTATCTTATTAGTCTAAATCTTCACCGTGAGACTCGATAACCTTCTTGTACCAATAGAATGAATCCTTAGGAATTCTCTTAAGTGAACCATTTCCGTTATCGTCACGGTCTACATAGATAAAGCCATAACGCTTAGACATTTGACCAGTACCTGCAGAAACCAAATCGATACAGCCCCAAGTGGTGTAGCCGATCAAATCAACGCCATCATCAATGGCCTTTTGCATTGCTTCAATGTGTTGGCGCAAGTAATCAATCCGGTAATCATCATGGATCTTGCCATCAGTAGTCACTTTATCAACAGCACCCAAACCATTTTCAACTACCATTACTGGAATTTCGTAACGATCGTAAATAACTTCAAGGTAGTATTGTAAACCAGTTGGGTCAGTTGCCCAGCCCCATTCTGAATATTTCAAGTATGGGTTCTTGGCGCCAGCTGCGAAGTTGCCGCCTACCTTGTCCTTTACTTCATGAGTAGTTACAACGTTGGACATGTAGTAAGAGAAAGTGTACATATCAACTTTACCTTCCGCCAAGTCCTTACGGTCTTGATCAGTAATATCAAGGTGAACATTATGTTCATCCCAAAGACGTTTAGCAAAAGTTGGATATTTACCTTTACATTGAACATCACCACAGTAGAAGATGTTCTTTTCCCAATCATGACGGCACTTCAAGACATCTTGAGGATCTGGAGTCAATGGGTAATCAACGATACCACAGATCATATTACCTACTACATAGTTTGGATCGATTTCATGGGCTGCCTTAACTGCACGAGCACTCGCAACAAATTGGTAGTGCAATTTTTGATATGCATGTTGGTAGGCTTCATCAGAATCGTTCTTGTTGCCAAACATGTCTAGCATCATTACTGCAGTATTAATTTCATTGAATGTTAGCCAGTATTTGACTAAGCCCTTGTATTCTTTAAACAAAACCTTAGCGTACTTGACATACATGTCGATCATCTTACGATCTTGCCAGTCATGATACTTTTCACTCAAATAAAGCGGATCTTCATAGTGAGAAATAGTAACTAAAGGTTCAATATCGTATTTCTTGCATTCTTCAAAGACGCGGCGGTAAAAGTCTAACCCTGCTTGATTTGGCTTTTCTTCATCACCCTTTGGAAAGATTCTTGTCCAGGCAATCGAAAGACGGAATGTCTTAAAGCCCATTTCAGCGAACATCTTAATGTCTTCTTTGTAGTGGTGGTAAAAATCAATCGCTACGTGGTTAGGGTAATATTCGTTAGGATCAATAGCACCAACAGCACCTTCTGGTAGACCAGCACCAGAAAGGCCTGGGATCTTGCCAAGTTTACCATTTAACTTATAAGTCAACATTCTAGGATGATCTAAACTACCGGCAGTCGTAATGTCTGTTACAGATAAGCCCTTACCGTCTTCATCGTAGGCACCTTCGATTTGGTTAGCAGCAGTTGCACCGCCCCATAAAAAGTTCTTTGGAAATGACATACTTACACTCTTTTCTATCTTTTTATCTATTTATTACTCAACACTTATCTTATCTGAAAGCGATTACTTTTGCAAAAAGTTGTTAATTCAATTGAACTTGACCATTTACAGAGACAGCTGCATCTGCTACTTCAGGAGCTTTAAGTTCAAGGATAGCTTGACCAACCTTTACATCGCCTTGAGCAATTTGCTTAATATCGTCAAAGTCCTTTGAGTTAGTAACTACCATAGGAGTTGTTACAGGATAGCCAGCTTTTTTTAATCAAATCAATATCAAACTTAACTAATGGTTCGCCGTCTTTAACTTCTTGATCTTTCTTAACTAAAGTATCAAAACCTTTACCTTGAAGGTTAACTGTATCCATCCCAATATGCATTAGGATTTCTGCACCGGTCTTAGTCTTCATACCGATTGCATGACCAGTTTCAAAGGTCATAATAATCTTACCGTCTGCAGGTGCATGAAGTACACCATCAGTTGGTTCAATAGCAACACCTTTGCCCATTGCGCCACTTGAAAATACATCATCTTTAACTTCTGAAAGTGGCATAATTTTACCATTTTCTGGACTAACTAAAGTTGAGGTAGCAACTTCTGGAGTTGCCTTTAAAGTTTCATTTACTTTTTCTTTTTCGCTTTGCTTTTTATCATATTCTGCGTCAACTGATTTCTTACCAAAGATCATTTGTAATGTGAAACCAACGATAAATGCAACTACACCGGCAATAATTACACCGATAATTTGAGTCATTGAACCACCTTAGGGTTAATGTAGGCAGGAATTGCGAAGAATCCCATTGAAGGTAAAATATATAAAACTGAGTGGAAAGCACCAATGATTGCACCAGAAACCGCACCACCAATACAACTTAAAACAAATGGACGTTTTCTTGGTAAGGTAATACCATAAATAGCTGGTTCAGTTACACCAAAGAGACCTGAGAAGAATGTACCAGTAGCAGTTTCCTTAAGTTTCTTGTCTTTGGTTTGTTTAATGATTGCTAAAACAACACCAATTTGTGCGTAGCAGACCATGCAGGTCATCCCTAAAATTGGGTCATAACCAAGAGCAGCCAAATCAGCCGTAGTTACGTCAACGATACCCCAGTGAACACCGAAGATAACCAATACTTGCCAAAGTCCACCAAGAAATAAACCAGCAACAATTGGACTAAAGTGGTAGATACCTTACATTACAGCACCAATCGCATCTCCAACCCAGGTCATTACAGGACCTATTACAATAAAGGCAATTGGCAAGGTAATTAACATAGTAACTACAGGTACTAAGAACATTTGTACAACAGATGGAATCCACTTCTTTGACCAATGTTCAATAAATTGAAGCAAACCAAACTGCGAATAAAACTGGTAACACAGTTGAAGTGTAGTTCATTGTGATTACTGGAATACCAAAGAATGTTGTGTGAATTTGTGAAGCAAAATAAATTGATTCATGTGGAATCTTCTAGCAGCAGTTACACCCAAGAAAATTGGTAAAAAGTAGAAAATACTATCACCGATTGCGTACAAAATTTGATATGCGCCGGATTTTGTTGAAAGCCAGCCCATAGCCGCGACTAAAACGACTAAACCTTTGATAATACCACCGGCACTAAGTGGAGCTAGGATATCAGTAAAGATTCCTGAAATTAACGAAACGGCTTTATCAACAAAACTAGAGTTATCATCTTCGCCATAGTCATCAGGCACTTCACCGCCACCTGAAAAGCCACCTTCTTTTAATACAGCATCATAAACATCGGCAACTTCATTTCCGATAACCACTTGATATTGCCCACCAGCTTTAACAACTGTTACAACACCATCAGTGTTCTTTAAGGCATCATCGTCAGCCTTTTTTCATCTTTTAATTTAAAACGTAAACGTATAGCACAGTGCACTACGCTATTAACATTATCTTTACCACCAACATCTTTAATGATGGTTTTAGCTAATTGATCATAGTTCTTAGCCATGACTCTTCCTCCTCAAAATAAAAACCCAAGCTACTTAAAAACTAGAGAACACCAATAGTGTTCAACGTCTTTCAGTAACTTGGGTTCATGCCTAATTCTCTTAGTAACATACCTAAGTTAATAGATATTATTTTTCTTGTCTTGATGTCACTCTAAAGATGTGCAACACCAAATAAAATTTATCGTCTGAATCTAATGTCCAGCCCATCTTCGAATGTAAGTAAGTCGCAATTCGTTCTGCCGTATCGTAGGCTTTATTATATTTGATCTTCATAAACGATGATAATGAAGGATCTAGCTTTTGATTTGGATTCGGTTGATTTCTAAGCAACCTAACTAATAGTATCCATAAGTGTGTGATAAAACGGCTATAGTTAAAAGAATTCGTATCTAGAGTAAGTTTATATTGAAACTGAATAATACTAATAATGCCGCTGATCAAATTAGTGATCTGCATTGTTTCCTGGACTTGCGCGTCGTCAGAGGCTGCGTTAACTAAGTGATATGTCATAAATGTCGTTTCACTTTTGGCGATTTAACGTTGAGCTCTCTGTTGATTAACGCGATTACTTTTTTGAAATTGCATATTCCTTGGGGAACAAATTCTTAACCTCCCAGTCATTATTTGCTGGGTCGATATCAATATGATCATTAATTCTGGTTACAGCAAAATCAATATGATCGGCTAAGGCTAAGTATTGATAATCAGAAAATTTAGTTTGTAAAAGCGGTTCAACTAGCTTCACAATTTGATTAGTTACATCAATTGTTTGGGCTGTAAACTCCTTAACTTGTTCTACTTCATCTGACTGCTCAATTGTCACAAAACAGCGTTCAATTTTCGATTGATCAACATCTTGGCCTTTTTTAAGACCAAAACCAATTCCTTTACCTAGAACTATCTTTTCTGTGCCATCATCCTCTACTAAAGCAGCACTATTATTAAATGCTTTTAGAAAATTCATCACGAATCACCCTTAATCATCTGAGCTATAAAAAAAGCTACTACAAATAAGATTATACACTAAACGTATACTATCTTAATGTAGTAGCTTAGACCTGATCGAATCAGTAATCCGCTCACTTACAGTTATTATAATAGCCGACTTTGTAAGCGGTGTCAACAATATTTTGTAAAAAAAGCAAAATGCCGTAAAATTAAATAAAAAGAAGTGAGGGACAACAATGAAATTCGTATTAGCACCCGATTCATTCAAGGAAAGCATGACAGCTAAAGAAGTTTGTCAGGCAATGGAAAAAGGAATCAAAAAGGTATTACCCGACGCAGACATAATCTCTGTACCAATGGCTGATGGCGGCGAAGGCACAATGGACTCATTAGTAGACGCAACTAATGGTAAAAAATATGCAGTTGAAGTTACTGGTCCACTAGGTAAACAAGTGACAGCACATTATGGTATTTTAGGTGATCAAAAAACTGCAATCATTGAAATGGCAGAGGCCAGCGGTCTTTCCTATGTTTCGCAAAATAAGAGAACTCCCGAAACTATTAAAACAACAACTACTTTTGGCACAGGTGAACTAATCAATGCCGCTTTAAGAAACAATGTTACTAGAATCATCATTGGACTTGGTGGCAGTAGCACTAACGATGGTGGTAGTGGCATGGCACAGGCCATCGGCGTTAAATTCTTTGATCAAGATGATCATGAAATCACTAAAAAACTTGGTGGTGGCGACTTAAAACAAATTGTCAGAGTTGATACGACTGACATTAATCCTAAAATTAAAAATACTGAATTTTTACTTGCTAGTGACGTAACCAATCCCCTTACCGGTCCTAATGGTGCTTCTTATGTCTTTGGTCCACAAAAAGGTGCAGATCAAAAGACCGTTAAAGAATTAGATGATAATTTAACCCATTACGCTGAAATTATTGGTGAAGATATTGCACAAACTCCTGGTAGTGGCGCAGCTGGTGGCCTAGGTGCAGGACTTCTCGCTTTCACCCAAGCCAAGATTTATCCGGGCGTAAAGTTAGTCGCTAACGAGGTTCATTTAGCCGAAAAGATAAAAGATGCTGATTATGTTTTTACAGGTGAAGGCGGAACCGATTTTCAAACTCAATTTGGCAAGACACCTTATGGTGTAGCTCAAATAGCAAAAAAATATAATGTCCCTGTCATCTCACTTGCTGGCTATATTGGTAAAGGAATTGATCAACTTTATGACAAAGGATTCACAGCCATTTTTGGAATCCTAGCTAAAGCCGAAAACATTGACCAAGCCCTAAAAGACGGACCGCAAAATGTTGAACGCACTACTGAAAACATCGTTCGTTTGATCGTAAAAAAATAAAGATGAGCTAACGCTCATCTTTTTTATTTATCTTCTTCTTTTAGCTTCTTAATTAAGCCTTCGCATCCCTTGTAAATTTCTTGATATGCTGTATCAAAATCATTAGTATACCAGGGATCGTCAACATCATCATATGAACCAGCAAATTCCAATATCTTATGCTCTTTTCTTTGTGTATCCCCACCGGTAATACGATTCATATCAGCGAAGTTTTCTTCATCCATACAAATCAAATATTCATATTCATCGTAATCTTGTTCTGTCATTTGACTGGCACGATGGCCACGGTCATAAGGCATTCTATTCTTTTCAAGTTCTCGTTGAGCACGTGGATCAATTCCTCTACCCAATGCATCTTTTGTCGTCGCCTTTGATTCAGCAACATACTGATCTTCTAACCCATTTTGCTTGATTAGATATTGCATAATTGCTTCTGCCATAGGTGAACGACAGATATTGCCATGACAAACAAAAAGAATTTTTTTCATTTCTTAACTTTCACTTCTTTCGTTACTTTTAAAAGAATCGGCCATAATATGGTAGTTGCTAAACCAACTATCAAACCAATCCAAACGCCTTGAGACAAGGTTACTCTAAGACCACTATATACGTTAGCCTGCAGTACAGTTGTAATATCATTTGCGGCAATCCAAAGGGCCATAAATGAACCAACTGATGCTATTGCGAGTGGAACCGACGCCGACGCGCGACCAAAAGCAATTAGAATCGCTGCCAAAAGGAACAATAATGCAACCACGAAGATTGAATACTCATAAATAGAAATTGCGTGATAGACTTCGTCGGATTTTTCCTTTAATTTATGGTTGATTTGCTTGACCATATATTCATTAACGCGTGGTGCTAGTTAAATCGTTCTAGACAATATGCCATATTATAAGCTAAAAT
>ERZ791908.244-NODE-244-length-69669-cov-37.375298_pt1 | contig 69669 bp, 56 predicted proteins | sample MGYA00510144_ERZ791908 | MGnify/ENA primary metagenome ERZ791908 (study PRJEB30046, sample SAMN00792105) | human gut metagenome | study: EMG produced TPA metagenomics assembly of the A metagenome-wide association study of gut microbiota in type 2...
CTGGCGGCCAGGCCATTCGGGCCGCCTCTATCCGCACTCTGGTTGACTATTCAATATTTCTTAATGGTACCTTAAGATGCATCCTGTGCCCACCCAGAAAGGCATCGTCCAGAGTAATTCGGCAAGATTGCCTTTCCGCAGTTCGATTCAGCACCTTCCTCCCCTGGGCGTAAACATGGTACAGAGAGCCTTCGGCTTTCTCCTCATGCCAAAGCATGAGAGGCATGAGAAAGCCCCCGCCCAAAGGCAGGGGGGCCAAAGACGCTGGATTCTGTGTCGTACGCTACAGGGCGACCTTCACGACGACCTTGCGTACATGCTCGGGACCTGCAAGGGCACATCCTGGCTTGTGTGCCTCCTCGGGACCCAAGATCATGAGCTCGCCTGCATGGAGCGGAACCCACGAGCAGGCCTTTGGCTCGTCGTAGAGGCAGAAGTCGGATGCCTCGTCGAACTCCTGGAGTGCCTTGACGCCTTCGACCGGCGTAACGGCAATGGCCTCCTCGCCCGAGATGATGTATTGGATATCGAAGTAGCGCCTGTGCGCCTCATAGTGCTTCTGGGCTGCCGGCACCGTATCGTATTCCTGGACGTTCGCGAATACCTCGTCGCCTGCGATCTCATGCTTCCCGAGCGGAAGTGCGCTGAGGTCGTTCTGGCGCAGGAAGGCATAGGCCTTCTGGAATCGCTCGTTCGAAAAGTCGTAGCGGTCGACATAGCCAAGCGTTGCTGCAAGCATGCTCAATCCCTTCAGACGGATGCATTGCCTCCCATTATGCACCCAGAGGCGGCTTTTCAGGCACCGCAAGCATGGTGAAAGGGCCGTGCGGGGTATGATAGGTGGGAAACAGCATTTACCTAAGAGAAAGGCGCACCATGCCGCTTTCACCTGAAGAGGAACAGCAGATACGCGAAGAGATGGGCCAGATGCACGAAGATGCACCCCAGGCCGAGCAGGGACCCCAGATCTTCCCGCTCAACGAGAACTCGAACATCAAGCATGTGATCGGTGTCATCTCCGGCAAGGGAGGCGTCGGCAAGTCGCTCGTGACCGGCATCCTGGCCACCGAGCTTGCCCGTCACGGTGCCTCTGTCGGCATCCTCGACGCCGATATCACCGGCCCCTCGATCCCGAAGATGTTCGGCCTCGCCGACGATATGGTCACCGCTGACGGAAACAACATGGTCCCGTGCGAGACCGCGAACGGCATGAAGGTCATGTCGACAAACCTCCTGCTCGAGCACAACGATGATCCGGTGCTCTGGCGTGGACCCATCCTCGCTGGCGCCCTCCAGCAGTTCTGGGGCCAGACGAACTGGGGCAACCTCGACTTCCTGCTCGTCGATATGCCTCCAGGAACCGGTGACGTAGCCCTCACCGTCTTCCAGTCCCTCCCAATCGAGGGTGTCATCATCGTCTCCTCGCCGCAGGACCTCGTCCAGATGGTCGTCGGCAAGGCCGTGAAGATGGCATCGATGATGGAAGTGCCGTGCCTCGGCCTCGTCGAGAACATGGCCTACCTCACCTGCCCGCACTGTGGCGAGAAGATCGAGCCGTATGGCCCGAGCCGCGCCGAGGAGACTGCAAAGCGCTACGACCTCGACTTTTTGGGCCAGCTGCCAATCGATCCTTCCTTCGCGCAGATGTGCGATGCCGGCAGGATGGAGCAGGACCTCCCCGACGGCCTCATCCCCGATGCGATTGCCGCAATCATCGCCTCTGCGACCGTGATGGACGCACTGAAATAGAAAGGCTCCCATGGCAGGAGGCAGAAGACAGAAGACCGCACGCTCACAGCTGCGCGAGCGTGCCCTCGATGCTGCGATGAAGGTGGCACCGCCAAAGATTGCAGATGTCTGCGTGGTCGGCGGTGGCGCCTCAGGTTTGGCCTGTGCCATCACGGCAGCAGAGGAAGGCGCTTCAGTATGCGTCCTCGAAGAAGCCCTCGAGTGCGGCCGCACGATCTTGGCGACCGGCAACGGACGCTGCAACTTCACAGCGGCAGATCTTGCTCCCTCCTTCTACAACCACCCCGATTTCGTCGAGTCAGCCGTCGGGCAGGACATGGCAGATGAGGTCTTCGCCTTCTTCCTGGCATCAGGCATGGCATGGACGGCAGACGGCACCCGCTGCTATCCCCTCTCGAGGCAGGCAGCATCTGTGCGCGATGTCCTTCTTGCCCGCGCCCAGCGTGCAGGAGTCCTGCTTCTGCCAGGACGCGGCGCCAAGAAGCTTGAATCCCAGAGCAAGGGCTGGAAGGTCTCGTTTTCAGGCGAGGCCGGCGAAGGTGCGCTTTCAGCCTCCTGCGCCGTCCTTGCAGGCGGCGGACACCTGGCCGAGGCGCTTGTGCCGCAGCTTCCCCGCATCGCACCGGAGCCCATCCTCTGCCCGCTTGCGCTCAAGGGGCTTCCGCTTGAGACCCTCGACGGCAGGCGTGCCCATGGCAGAGCCACGCTTCTGCGCGGAGGAGAGAAAATCGCCGAAGAAGCAGGAGAGTTCCTGTTCAGGCCCTATGGACTCTCCGGCATCGCTGTCTTCAATCTCTCACGGCTGGCCGAACCAGGCGATACGCTCGCGCTCGACCTCGCGCCGGACTATGCTGCATCGCAGCTGTCCCGCCTCATCCACCTGGCGCATACCGCGGAAGGCGTCTCAGACCCACGCCTTGCAGAGCTCCTCTGGAAACGTGAAGGCGGAGATCCCGACCGCATCGCACAGGCGCTCAAAGCCCTTTCCTTCACGGTCGAAGGACGCACAGATACCGGACATGCTCAGGTCACGCGCGGCGGCCTTGCCATCTCTTCGTTCGCGCCGACCCTTGAAGCAGATCCTGCCCTTGCCGGCTCCCGTGGCCTTTTTGCCTGCGGCGAGGCGCTCGATATCGATGGGCCCTGCGGAGGCTACAATCTGGGCTGGGCCTGGACCTCGGGCATGAAGGCCGGAGCAGAGGCTGCCAAAGCCGCCCGAGAGATCCGGAACTAGAAAGGAGCGCTCCCTGTGATCGAAATCTCAAACATAGCAATACCTCTGGGAACGCTGGATGGGACCGTCGAGTCCGAAAAGCACATCGTCGAGCAGCATGTGCTGAAGAAATACCATCTCACGAAGGCACAGATCGCCTCGTTCGAGCTCAGGCGCCGCTCGATCGATGCCCGCAAGAAGTCGGATGTCCACCTGATGTTCACGGTGCGCATCGCGCTTGTGGGCGGCAAGGAGAAGGAGCGTGCTTTCCTGCGCCGTCTTGCCCACCACCGCCAGGACAGAAACGTCCGCACGATCGACGAGGTGCCGCCCCGCTTCCCGCAGCGGCATACCTCGACGCTTGATGAGCGCCCGATTGTCGTCGGGGCCGGATGCGCCGGCCTCTTCTGTGCCCTCACGCTTGCAGAGGCAGGCCTCTCCCCGCTTCTGATCGAGCGTGGAGATGACGCGGAGCGAAGGACCGCGCGGGTCAGCCGCTTCAATGAGACCGGCCTCCTCGATACAGAGAGCAACATCCAGTTCGGCCTTGGAGGCGCCGGCACCTTCTCTGACGGCAAGCTCCAGACCGGCACGAAGAGCCCGCTCCATAGGCTGATACTTGAGACCTTCGTCGAGGCAGGAGCTCCCGAGCGCATCCTCTGGGACGCAAAGCCCCATGTCGGCTCCGACATCCTGCCCCATGTGGTCACAAACATCGTGCACCGCATCGAGGAAGCAGGCGGCGAGATCCGCTTCCGCTGCCGGCTTGATGACATCTACCTTGCCCAGGATGGCTCGATCTCAGGCATCCATGTGACGCAGGAGCATGAAGGCATCGAGCGCGGCGAGGATATCGCAGCGCATGAGGTCGTGCTTGCCTGCGGCCATTCGGCCCGCGATGTCTTCGAGCTCCTCCAGAAGAGGCAGGTAACGCTCGAGCGCAAGACCTTTGCCATGGGTGCCCGCATCGAGCACCTCCAGGCACAGATAGACAAGGCGCAGTATGGACCTGCTGCAGGACACCCCGCACTCGGCGCTGCCCCCTACAAGCTCGTGAGCCACCTGCCTTCCGGCAGGAGCGCCTTCAGCTTCTGCATGTGCCCGGGCGGCTATGTGGTTGCCGCAGCCAGCGAGGAAGGCGGCGTCTGCACGAACGGCATGAGCCTCTCCGACCGCGCCGGCACAAATGCGAATGCCGGCATCCTTGCGAATGTCTTTCCCGAAGACCTTCCCGGAGACGACCCTCTCGCAGGGCTGTCGCTCCAGCGTTCCTGCGAGAGGAAGGCATTCGAGCTTGGCGGGGGCGCCTATCAGGCACCGGCACAGCTTGTCGGCGACTTCCTCAAAGGCCAGCCATCGTCAGCAGCAGGCACCGTCCAGCCGACCTATCCGCGCGGCGTCACCTGGGGTACGATCGAGCCAGCTCTTCCTCCCTACATCGCAGAGACCCTGCGTGCTGCGATTCCGCAGATGGGCAAGCACCTCAAGGGCTTCGATGTGGCAGATGCCGTGCTCACCGGCGTCGAGACCCGCTCCTCTTCTCCGGTGCGTGTCGTGCGCGAGAAGGATGGCCAGTCCGTCTCTACAAGAGGCCTCTGGCCCTGCGGCGAGGGTGCAGGCTATGCAGGCGGCATCATGAGCGCAGCAGCGGATGGCATCAGCTGCGCCGAGCACCTGATACGCGAGATCAGGGAATAGGGCGCAGAAAGAACTGGCAGATGTGAAGCGGGGGCAGCGCGTGCTGCCCCCGCTCTTTTCTGCACCTTCTAATGCTTGCGCGGTCCCCGGTAGCGGCGCCTTGTCGCATGCTCGGAGCCCTTCCGGGCACCGGCCTTGAGGCGGCGCATCACATCCTCCTCGGTCGTGTGCTCGACGAGCGCCTTCACCTGGACGAGCTGGTCGCGCACGCGCGCTGCCTCCTCGTAGTCCATGGACTCGGAGGCCGCTGCCATCTCTTCCTGGAGGGTCGAGATGAGGCGCTCGACCTCGGCACGCGGCAGCTTCTTCAGGTCCTCCGTGAGCTGCTCTTCTGTCATGGCAGGAGCATCTCCTGCTTCAGATCCTGCCGGCGTGAAGAAGACGCCGTCCTTCCTCTCCTTCGTATCGAGCGTATCGTGCGCCTCTGCCAGGAAGGCCGAGATATCGTTGATCGCCTTGCGCACGGTATGCGGCTCGATATGGTGCTCCTCGTTGAACTTCTCCTGGATCGAGCGGCGCCTCCTCGTCTCGTCGATGGCCTCGCGCATCGAGTCCGTGATCTCGTCTGCGTACATGATGACCTCGCCCGAGACGTTTCTGGCGGCGCGTCCCATCGTCTGGATCAGCGACCTTCTGTTCCTGAGGAAGCCTTCCTTGTCGGCATCGAGTATTGCGACGAGCGAGACCTCGGGGATATCGAGGCCCTCGCGCAGGAGGTTGATGCCGACAAGGACATCGATCTTGCCTTCGCGGAGCTCGCGGATGATGCGGACACGGTCGAGCGTCGCTGTATCGGAGTGCATGTAGTTGACCTTGATCCCCTCGTCGAGGAGATGGTCGGTCAAGTCCTCTGCCATCCGCTTCGTGAGCGTCGTCACGAGCACGCGCTCCTTCTTTGCCGTACGCTCCTTGATCTCGCTGATGAGGTCGTCAATCTGGCCGCGGACCGGACGCACCTCGATCTTCGGATCGAGAAGGCCGGTCGGCCTGATGATCTGCTCCACCGTCTGCTGCGAGACCTGCTCCTCGTAGTCTCCCGGCGTCGCCGAGACATAGATGAACTGCGGGATGCGCTGCTCGAACTCGTCGAAGCGCAGTGGGCGGTTGTCGAGAGCGGATGGAAGCCTGAAGCCATGCTCGACGAGCGTGACCTTGCGCGAGCGGTCGCCTTCATGCATGCCGCGGATCTGCGGCACCGTGACATGGGACTCGTCGATGATGCAGAGCATATCGTCCGGGAAGTAGTCGATGAGCGTATAGGGCGGCTCGCCCGGCTTTCTGCCATCGAGGTGGCGCGAGTAGTTCTCGATGCCATTGCAGTAGCCCATGTTCTCGAGCATCTCGAGGTCGTAGGACGTGCGCTCCTTCAGGCGCTGTGCCTCGAGGAGACGGTTGTCTGCCTTGAGCTCGGCGAGACGCTGCGTGAGCTCGTCGTTGATGGTCTTGAGTGCGTGGTTGATCTTCGGGCGCTCTGTCACGTAGTGCGATGCCGGCCAGATGGGAATGGCATCGAACTCGCGGATGACCTCGCCCGTGACCTTGTCGATCTCGACTATGAGCTCGACCTCGTCGCCGAAGAACGAGATCCTCAAAGGATTCTCTGCATAGGGCGGCCAGACATCGACCGTGTCTCCCCTTACGCGGAACGTGCCGATCGAGAGGTCGAGGTCGTTTCGGTCGTACTGGATATCGATGAGGGAGCGTATGAGGTCGTCGCGCTCGAGCGGCTCCGACTTGTCGATGTTCGGAGCGAGCCCTGCATAGTCCTGCGGAGACCCGATGCCGTAGATGCAGGAGACGGACGCCACGACGATCACATCACGGCGGGAGAGCAGGCTCGAGGTCGCCTGGTGGCGGAGCTTCTCCACCTCCTCGTTGATCGAGGCATCCTTCTCGATATAGGTATCGGACTGCGGCACATAGGCCTCAGGCTGGTAGTAGTCGTAGTAGGAGACGAAGTAGACGACGGCGTTGTTCGGGAAGAGCTCCTTCATCTCGCCTGCCACCTGCGCCGCAAGCGTCTTGTTCGGCTCCATGATGAGCGTGGGCTTGTTCACGGCCTCGATCGTCTTTGCCATCGTGAACGTCTTGCCCGATCCCGTGACGCCCAGAAGCGTCTGATAGCGAAGGCCGCGCCTCACGCCGTCTGCCAGCTTCTCTATGGCCTGGGGCTGGTCTCCTGCCGGCTCATAGGGCGAGACGACCTCGAGCTTCGAGGAGTCTGCACCGAGACCGAATCGCTTCAGCTCGGCACCGAAGCGCTCGCGCGCCTCCTTCGAGCCGGCAAGCGGCTCTGAGAACTGATCTTCATCCTTGTCTGCCATCATGACCTCCTGCAGCTATCATACAGGAACATCTGTTCTTGCAACAGAGCTCAGGCCTTCGCAGCAAGGCCTTCCGTATAGAGTGCCCGGTAGCGCTCATAGGCATTCTGGACCTTCTTGAGATAGGTCGCCGTCTCGGGATACTCCTGGGAAAGCTCCGAGATGGAGCCCGTGCCGAATGCGAGCCACTCCTTCACCTTGCCGATACCGGCATTGTAGGAAGCGATGACCTCATCCGTGCTGCCGAGCTCGTGCCTTGCAAGCTCGAGGTAGGCACAGCCGAACTCGATATTTGTCTCCGGATCATAGAGTGCATCTGCGCTGTACACGCTGCCATCCACATAGCCCTGGCGTATGAGCTCTTCTGCGGTTTCCGGCATGAGCTGCATGAGGCCACAGGCGCCGGCATCCGATGACACAGATGGATCCCAGTTGCTCTCGCACTTGATGACGGCACAGACAAGAAGCGGATCCACGTTGTGGCGCTCAGACGATGCGAGTATCGCCTCGTCGTAGGAGACAGGATAGGCAAGGCGCTCTGCCTTCTTCACATAGGGCTCGAAATCGGCTCCGAAGAGCTGCCAGATGAAGCCTGCCGCCAGGACGCAGACGATGATGCGCAGAAGGCAGCCGCCGCAGCCATGTGCCCTCATCGCGCCCTCCCCTGCCAGCCGGCAGCCTCACGCTTCTTCCACCATGCATCGAGCTGCGCTCTGAGCGCATCCTCGTCGCCGTCGTTCCTGAAGACGGTATCTGCCTTCTTTTCGAGGTAGGCATCGGTCGGCTGCTGGGCGACTCGATGGTCGAAATCGGCTCCGTCCATGCCACGCGCGATGGCACGCTCGCGGCGGAGTGCCAGAGGCGTGATCACGCAGGCAATCTCGTCTGCCTCGTCGAAGTAGGACTCTGCCCTGTCAAGCAGAGGAATCTCGACGACCGCGACCTCGGCCTGTCCCTCGGAGAGGATGGCCTTCAAGGCACCGGTGATATGGGGAAGCTCGATGTCTTCGAGCCTCTTCGTCGAGGCTGCATCCTTGAAGGCCCGCTCTGCCAGAAGGTGGCGGTCGAGGATGCCGGTCGCAGAATCGACGAGATCGGATCCGAAGGCATCGGCAATCTCTCTAACGCACGGCTCTCCCGGCGCCAGGACGGCACGGGAGAGCTGGTCGAGATCTATGCGCAGGGCGCCCTTCTGGGCCAGATACCTGGCGGCAGAGGACTTGCCGGAGGCGGTGCCTCCGGCAAGGAAAAGGCGGTACATCGAATTCTCCTAGGAGCGCGTGTCGAACTTCTCGTGGCAGCGCGGGCACGTGACGCGGATGGCGCCCTTGCCGCGCGGCACGCGGACCATCTGGCCGCAGTGCGGGCACTGGAGATGCCTGTACTGCTGCGACTCCTTCAGGGCAGCTGCCGGGTCGCGCAGCCACGGCGCGACGGGGCCGACGATCTTCACGAAGTGCTCATTCTGCTCCCTCAGCTGCTCGGATGCCGGTGCAAAGAAGCGGAAGAGGCCGTAGGCGACGAAGGCCAGGACGACAATCGTGAGCCAGAGCTGGCTGGCGAAGATATTGATGATCAGGAGAATGAGCGCAGCGCAGAGCGATGCTACCGCAAGCTCGTCGGTGCCGTTCCTGCCGCGCATGAAATCGTTCAGGTTCTTGTTCCCCTTCTGCATGGGCCAGTCCTTCCTCAGTGCCGCTCCCGCGGGTCGTTCAGTCACTATCTATGATGCCCACATGGAGCAGCTCTTGCCACCATGTTTTCCCAAAGACCGAAAAGCACCACGAGGCTATGCGCGGCCCTGGCCCATGAGGTAGGCACGGGCAAGCTTTTCCGTCTCGACGAGCGCATCCACATGGCAGCGCTCGCGGCCATGCGTGTTCATGCAGGCCATGCCGAAAGCACCGGAAGCGAGATTGTTGCCGAGGACATAGGCAGCATTCGCATCCGTGGAGTAATGGAAGCAGACCTGCGTGTTCCAGTGTCCCGGCGTGCAGGCACTCTCGGCACAGCGGATGAGGCGGTTCGTGAGCTCCCAGTCATAGGGGCCCTTGTGGTCTGCGCAGATGATGCCGACATTGTGCTCGTCGGCATCGTAGTCAGGACCGATGAGCGTGATATCGAGCGCCACATACTCGGAGACCTCGGGGGGCACATATGCTCCGCCGTGCCCTATCTCCTCGTAGATCGGGAAGGCGAAGAGCGTCGTCACAGCGGGCTTCTGGCCGGTCTCATGGAGCCACAGGAGCGTATCGAGAAGCGCTGCCACGGCTCCCTTGTCGTCGATGAAGCGCGAGACGATATAGCCGTTATCGAAGGACTCGAAGTGCGGGTCGGGTGCCACGATGGCACCCTCGGTGATACCGAGCGCGCGGTCATCTTCAGGGGACTTCACGTCGCCTATGACGGAGACGAACATCGTATCCTCGGTGCGCTCGACGGTCTTCGCATCCTCGAAGACATGGACCGAGTGCTTCTCGCAGATGACCTGTCCTGGCACGACACGGCCATCGCGGCAATGGATGCGGCAGCACTCGCCCTCGAGCGAGTGGTAGTTGACGCCGCCAAGCTGGCGCACGCGGAGCGTCCCGTCGTCGTTGAAGCCACGGACGATGAGGCCGAGCGTATCGAGGTGGGCTCCCACCATCACGGTCTTGGACGTGTCCTCGCCCTCGACCTTCACATAGGCCGTTGCCTTGTTGTCCGTGTACATCTCATAGCCCCAGGAAGCGAGGCGGTCTTTGAGCCATGCATGGATCTCAGGGTAATAGCCGACAGGAGAGTCGACCGATATGAGCTCGCGCGTGAGGGCGAGAAGGTTCTCTGCCTTGACCTCGTTTGCCGTATCTGCCACCTTATGCCTCCTGCTTCTTTGCGTAGAGCTGCACGAGCTCCACGAGCATGTCCACCATTGCCTCGAGCTCCGGCACCGGCACGAACTCACGGACGCCGTGGGCGTTATAGTAGCCGGCACTCAGGTTGCAGCACGGGAAGCCGCGGAAGCTGAGCTGGGAGCCGTCGGTGCCGCCCCTCATCGGGATGCAGCGCATGTCCTGGCCGATCTTGCCGTACGCCTCGCGGGCATTGTCGATGAGGTGCCTGTACTCGGGCTTCGTCACGACATCTGCGAGGTTATGGTACTGGTCGTGAATCTCGATCCTGAGCACCTCCTCGCCGTACTGGAGGTTCACGAGCTCGACCGCGCGGCGCATGAGCTCCTTCCTCTTCTCGACGAGCTCCTGCTTGTGGTCGCGGATGATGTAGTCGGCCTCGGCGACCTCGCAGTTGCCCTCGACGCGCTCGAGATAGTAGAACCCGTCATAGCCTTCCGTGTACTCTGGACGCTCCTGGGCAGGGATCATGCTGTGGAACTGCCAGATAGCCTCGGACGCATTGATCATGAGGCCCTTGGCCGTGCCAGTATGGACCGAGCGACCCGTTGCATAGACCTTCGCCTCGGCGGCATTGAACGTCTCGTAGCAGAACTCGCCGAGCGGTCCGCCGTCGATCGTGTAGCCATAGTCGGCACCGAACTTCTTGAGGTCGAGAAGGGCAGCACCGTGTCCCAGCTCCTCATCCGGCACGAACGAGAACGCAAGGCGCGGATGCGGAATCGAGGAGTCGTCCTTGAGACGCTTGAGCAGGCTCACCATCTCGGCGTCTCCTGCCTTGTCGTCGCCACCGAGAAGGGAGGTGCCATCGCTTGTCACGAGATCCCAGCCGACCATGTGCTCAAGTGCCGGGTTCGTCTTCGGACTGATCGTGACCGGCTTGCCATCGCGCCCGGTGCCGATCAGAAGCTCCCCTCCCTCGTAGTGCTTGATCTCGGGATGCACCTCATCGCCCCAGGTCTGCCAGGCCGTATCGATATGGCAGCAGAAGCCGAGGCACGGCAGGTCCTCGAGGCCTGCGCTTGCCGGCCAGTGGGCGATCGCATAGGCATGCTCGTCGACAGAGACGTCCTCGGCGCCAAGCTCCCTGAGGTCGTCTGCAATAGCGTTGGCAACAGCGAACTGCGTCTTCGTCGTCGGGATGTTCTCCGGCTTCGTGATATCCACCGAAGGGTCGGACTGCGAAGCGATTGCGCAATAGCGGACAAAGCGGTCGACTACATCGCTCATGGAAATCCTTTCTCTCGTTCTCAGACCTCTCCATTGTGCGCCGCCAGGGCAGGGCGCGCACGGGGCATCCATCAATTTTTGCGAGGTGGACATGTTTGCAGCTCCGTGTCGCCTGTTTCCATTTCGCTGCAATCTCAGAAGGCTTCGCCTCCATCGATAGTGCTGCGCCCCTGCAGCGCGTACCGTTCATCCTATGCACTTTATCGATAACCCGAGCTCCGGGCATCCCGGAGAGGCTGGAGCTGATCTTCATGGCCGGCCATCAGACCTTTGCCATCGCGCATGCGCTTCCGGCATCCCTCACGCGCCGCTCGTTCCTCAAAGGAACGCTCGGCTCTGCCGTGGCGGCAGCTGCCATCAGCGCCACCGCCTGCTCCGGCGGAGAGGCTGCCTCCACCTCCGGCTCCTCCCCTGCCGTGCTCAAGGTCGGCGTCGAGAATCCGAAGGCCTCCTTCGATACGCAGACGACCTCTCTTACCTGGGGCGCCTCTGAGAATATCTGCGAGACGCTCGTCGAGCTCGATCCTGACACGCTCGAGGTGAAGCCGGTACTTCTGACGAAGCTTCCTGACGTCTCAGACGATGGCCTCACATACTCTTTCGAGCTCAAGGACGATATCAAGTTCCATGACGGATCGACGATGGCAACAGAGGATGTCGAGTACTCGCTCACGCGTCTTCTTGCCAAGAAGGCGGAGGCCGACTCCTTCGTCTACATCGAGGGCAGCCAGGAAGTGCTCGACGGCACGGCCACGACGCTTTCCGGCTTCACCGCCACCGACAACACGCATTTCACGATCAGGCTGAAGCAGGTCTTCTCGTCCTTCTTGAACATGCTTGCCTCGATCTATCCGAAGGCAGCCTGCGAGGCGGCAGGTGATTCCTGGGGCCAGGGCACGAACTTCATAGGATCGGGCCCCTACAAGCGAACGACGATTCCTCAGAAGTCGTCCATAAGGCCTTCGAGGACTGCCACGAGGGCAAGCCAGGCCTGGACGAGATCGATGTCTACTACATCGACGATGCGAACACCCGCATGATGAACTACAAGAACGGCGACATCGACCTCTGCTTCTTCAGCACCTCGCTCCTGACACAGTACGAGGCAGACTCGGGCGTGAAGGACCAGATCCAGATGTACATGCCGGGCTCCACGCAGTTCGTGAACCTGAACCTGAATGAGCCGAAGCTCCAGGATGCGCGCGCGAGGCACTCTCCTTGGCAATCAACCGCCAGGAGCTCGCAGACACCGTGCCTTCCGGCTCGGCCGAGCCCTGCTGTGGCTTCATCCCGCCCTCAGTCACGAACTTCGACGAAGGCGCCGATGTCCTCGGGTACGACCCCGAGAAGGCACGTGAGCTCCTCGCCGAGGCAAAAGTCACAGATCTTTCCCTCACAGCACAGGTCAGGAGCTCTGGCCAAGCGGTCATGGTCGCAATCCAGAACTGCTGGAGCCAGATCGGCGTGAATCTCGATGTCCAGACCATCGATGCCGGCCTCTGGCGCGAGGAGCGTGCAAACGGCGCCTTCACGGTCACACTCGTGACCTGGTCGACGCTCTCCTTCATCGGCGTGGAGTTCATGGCCTCATACTTCTACAGCTCGAATGCTTCCCAGCGCTCGAGCTTCTACAGCTCGTCTGCCTTCGACGGCTACGTCGATGCTGCCAGGACGACGCTCAACGAGGACGAGGCAAAGGAAGACACGATTGCCGCAGACCGCCAGCTCGTCCGCACGGACTTCGCAACGATCCCTGTCGTGTGGCCGAAGACCCCCTATGTCCTGCGCGAAGGCTACGATGGCCTCTCGGTCCTCGTGAACTTCCACTACAAGGACATGTCCAAGAGCGCCTAGAACTGGACGAAAGACACATCGCAAGCCGGCTGCACTCCAGCCTCTCCGAAAGCTGCTCCATTGCCGAAAGCATCTTTCGGAGAGGCTGGAATTGTTACATGATGGGTCTCGAGGCATGGAAATCTATCTAATTCCTAGTAAAGTGTAGCCATTAATCTTGCATGTCCGGGGATGCTGCCCTGCCAATCCGCAGAGCCGCCAAGAGAGAGGAACCCGCATGACCAGCCCGAGACAGACGGTGCTCAGCCACATCCTGCCTGAAAGCGTCACAAGGCGCTCATTTCTGAGGGGAGCGCTCGGCGCCGCCGTTGCCGCCTCTGCAGCAGGCCTTGCCGCCTGCGGCGGCTCGAATGCCAGTACGTCCACGTCCGACTCCGTCGTCCTCAAGGTCGGCACGACGAACTCGAAGACCTCGTTCGATACGCAGACGACGTCGAGCACCTGGGGTGCCTCGGAGAACATCTGCGACACGCTCGTGACGCTCAACACGAAGACGCTCGAGGTCGAGCCTCTGCTCGTGACCCAGCTGCCGACGGTGTCCGATGATGGCCTGACGTATTCCTTCGAGCTCAAGGACGGCATCAAGTTCCATGATGGCTCGACGATGACATCAGAGGATGTCGAGTACTCGCTCACGCGCCTTCTTGCCAAGAAGGCCGAGGCCGACTCCTTCGTCTACATCGAGGGCGGCCAGGAAGTGCTCGATGGAACAGCGGAGACGCTTTCCGGCTTCACCGTGGTCGATGATACGCACTTCACGATCAAGCTCCGTCAGGTCTACTCCTCCTTCCTCAACATGCTCTGCCAGTTCTATGCCTCGATCTATCCGAAGGCAGCCTGCGAGGCCGCAGGGGATGCCTGGGGCACCGGCACGAACTTCATCGGTTCCGGCCCCTTCTACCTCGAGTCGAACGATGAGTCCTCCGAAGTCGTGCTCAAGGCCTTCGAGGACTACCACCAGGGCAAGCCTGCCATCGACGAGGTCGACGTGCTCTACATCGATGACGCGAACACGCGCATGATGAACTACAAGAACGGCGATATCGACCTCTGCTTCTTCAGCACGTCGCTCCTGCAGCAGTATGAATCGGACGACGATGTGAAGGACCAAATCGTCTTCTACACGCCTGCCGCAACGCAGTTCGTGAACCTGAACCTCAATGAGCCGAAGCTCCAGGATGCCCGCGTCCGCCAGGCCCTCTCCCTCGCAATCAACCGCCAGGAGCTGGCAGATACGGTCCTTTCCGGTGCTGCCATCCCCTGCACGGGCTTCATCCCGCCCTCGGAGACCGGCTCCGACGAAGGCGCCGACATCCTCGAGTACGACCCCGAGAAGGCACGTGAGCTCCTCGCCGAGGCAGGAGCGGATGGCCTCTCCCTCACCGCGCAGGTCAGGAGCCAGGACCAGTCTGTCATGGTCGCAATCCAGAACTACTGGAGCCAGATCGGCGTGAATGTCGATGTCCAGACCATCGATGCGGGCCTCTGGGCCGACTCCCGCAAGAACGGCACGCTCCAGGTCACGCTCGTGACCTGGTCGACGCTCTCGTTCGTCGGCGTCGAGCACATGGCATCCTACTTCTACAGCACGAATGCCTCCCAGCGCTCGAGCTTCTACAATTCATCTGCCTTCGACGGCTACGTCGATGCCGCACGTGCCTCCCTCGACGATGCGACGGCGAAGGAGAATACGATCAAGGCAGACAACCAGCTCGTCCGCACCGACTTCGGCACGATTCCTGTCGTCTGGCCGCAGAACCCGTATGTCCTGCGCAAGGGCTACGACGGCCTCGATATCCTGGTCGACTTCCACTTCAAGGGAATGACCTACAGCGCATAGCAGCTGGCAGGCATAGATTGGGCTTCTTGGGGAGGAGGGCATGCGCCCTCCTCCCTTTCTTTGTGCCTGCCTTACAGAGATGTAAGGAAAGAGACGGACATATCGATGGATAGATGGGAGGCGGAAGGAGACGATAGCATCGAGAAGCCAAAAATCCGCTGGCCGATATCTGGTTCCAGCGCCTCGCGCCTTCTGGCTTCTACGGGTACCTTTGATTCAAGCTTTCTTTCAGAACTGCATCCCTATCTCTTGTGTGTGTAATGGCCCCTCCCTCAGACAGACAAAGGAGCGTGCACCATGGCTGAGAACGAGCACGTGCCGGAAGACAGAGCGCCGAAGCCCCTCAATGTCCTGGCACCTGGCGAAGGACTCGGAAAGACGGCTGCCACGACACAGCTGCCACGCACCGAGGCCGAAGAGGATGCAGAAGGCCTTGCTGCCTTTGCTGCCTTGGAGCGCGTCCGCAGGGAGAAGAAGCGCAAGAAGCGTATCCGTGCCCTCATCATCTGTGCTGTCATCGCGGCTGCTGCCGCAGCGTTCATCCTGCCGCAGCTCTTCGCCTCTCAGGGCACCGGCACGATCGAGCACGTGACGACCTTCGTCTACAAAGGCGACCTCATCTCCTCGGTCACGGTTTCGGGCTCTGCCCAGCCGGTCTCGAGCACCGTCGTGACGCCTGAAGTGGATGGCATCATCCAGGATGTGCGGGTCTCGGAAGGCGACACCGTCAATGCAGGAGATGTCCTCTTCACCCTCAAGAACGACAGCCTTGACCGCGCCGTGACGCAGGCCCAGCAGGAGGCAGCCTCCGCCCAGCGCGCGCTCGACGATTCGAATGCCACCTATGACCAGGCATACCGCACGTACAAGAAAGCGCTGAACACCTGGAACAGCGCCAAGACTGCAGAAGAGCAGACCATGATGCAGGACCCGGACGATGTCTGGTACTCGACGGTCGCGCCTGCTGCAAGCTCGGTCGATGCTGCTAAGACGACGCTGGCAAATGCCCAGCAGGCTTTGGCCGATGCCCAGGCAACGGCTGACAAGCGCACGGTCACCGCTCCCGTCTCCGGTTCCGTCATCGCCGTCAATGCCCAGAATGGTGCCTCCTGGGGTGCCGCCGCTGCATCCGGCAGCGCAACGACAGGACCCCTTGTCCAGATAGCCGACCTTTCGCAGCTCCGCGTCACGACCTCGGTCGACGAGATGGATATCTCCTCGCTTGCTATCGGCCAGAGCGCCACGGTCACGTTCTCGGCACTGCCTGATGTCACGCTCGAAGGCACGGTCGAGCGTGTCGCCACGGCCTCTGAGAGCTCGGAGAGCTATGGCTACGGCTACAGCAGCACAGCCACCTACAAGGTCTCCCTCATCATCCCCGCTCCCGATCCGCGCGTGAAGCCGGGCATGACAGCAGATGCGACCATCGTGACGCAGGATGTGCCCGACTCGCTGATCGTGCCGATCGCAGCGCTGCACGAGGCAGAAGACGGCTCCTCCTATGTCTGGATACTCAAGGGCAACGATCCTGCCCAGGAGGGAAGCTGGGAGAAGCGCACAGTCGAGATCCTTGCGAAGAACGCCGATGAAGCTGCCATCACGAACGTGAAGGAAGGCGACGAGGTCGATATCTCCGGCTACGATGCAGCAGATTCCGATTCCTCCTCATCCCCTGCCTTGGGCGAAGGTGCCACAGCAGGCTCGACGAAGGTCTCATCATGACCCCGATCATCGAGATGCAGGGCATACACCGCATCTACGACGAAGGAGGCATCCCGACCCATGCCCTGCGCGGCGTCTCGCTCACGGTGAAGCGTGGCGAGCTCCTGTCGATCATGGGGCCCTCCGGCTCCGGCAAGTCGACCCTCATGTACATCATGGGCTGCCTCGATACGCCGACCTCGGGCTCATACAAGCTCGAAGGCCTCGATGTCTCGAAGCTCACAGACGACGAGCTTGCCCAGATCCGCTCTGAGCGCATCGGCTTCGTCTTCCAGTCCTTCAACCTGCTGCCGCGGGCGACGGTGCTCCGCAATGTGATGCTGCCGCTCCTCTATGGCCCGCTGCCTCCGAAGGAGCGGGAGCAGCGGGCCTGCTCAGCCCTTGCCGCCGTCGGCCTTCCTGCCGAGTACTATGACCACCGCTCGAACGAGCTCTCAGGCGGCCAGATGCAGCGTGTCGCAATCGCCCGTGCCCTCGTGAACGACCCGGCGCTCATACTTGCCGATGAGCCGACCGGAAACCTCGACTCTGCAACGAGCCGCCTCATCCTCGAGACCTTCCTGAAGCTCAGGGATGAAGGAAAGACCATCGTCCTTATCACCCACGATGCGGAGGTCGCCTCCTGGACAGACCGCTGCGTCCATATCAGGGACGGACATCTGCTCACCGACGAGGAGGAACGGGCCTGGGTGGCCCAGTCCGGGTCCCACGAAAGGGGGCGCACATGAGAGCCAGAGACTACTTCGAGGAGACCTGGGAGGCGCTCGATGCAAACCGCGGGCGCTCCCTCCTCACGATCCTCGGCATCGTCATCGGTATCGCTGCCGTCATAACGATGACAGGGCTCATCGGCGGCGTCCGCGAGTCCATCATGGGCGAGATGGGCGCAAACCGTGCCCGGATCATCACGATCGGCGTAGGATCGGGCATCAAGAGCACCGACATCGACTCGCTCAAGCAGAGCGTGGACGGCTATGAAGCCATCAGCCTCACGAACAATGCCGGCGTCGACCTTTCGAACTCCTCGCAGAATGGCGGAAGCTCCGACTCCTATCTCCAGGTCCAGGGCGTCGAGGCCAGCTACTTCAAGATCATGGGCACGAAGCTCATTGCCGGCCGCTTCTTCACAGACATGGAGGACGAGGAAGCCGCGAACGTGGTCCTCGTCGACGAGGGAGCGGCAAAGAGGCTTACTGGCATGGACGCAGAGGGTGCTGTCGGCCAGAAGGTACGCCTCGTCAATGCGAACTTCACGATCATCGGCGTGTATGAATCTCAGGCAGGCATGAGCTCGATCCTCACGTCCTACATGCCGTTCAAGACCTGTCAGAGGCGTCTCGGATACACCAGCGTCCCGGCATTCACGGCAATAGGCCTCGCCCGCAAGGACAAGGATGTGATGGAGCTTGTCGCAGAGACCGATGCCTGGGTCCAGAAGCACTACCACCTCGAGAGCTCGGAAGACCATATGGGGCAATATGACGTATCAGCCATGCAGTCTGCGATCGATCAGGTCAACAGCGCGATGATGACATTCCAGCTGCTCATGACAGCAGTGGCCTCCATCTCGCTTGTCGTCGGCGGCATCGGCATCATGAACATGATGCTCACAAATGTGACCGAACGCATCCGCGAGATAGGACTCAGGAAGGCGCTGGGTGCCCGGAGCTCCGACATCACGAAGCAGTTCCTGCTCGAGTCCGTGATCTTGTGCATCACGGGCGGCATCTTCGGCATCGTCTTCGGCTATCTCGGCTCTCTTGCCGTGGCGCAGCTGGCAGGCTCCCTTCTGGCATCTGCCGGCTTCGGCGGCATCACGCCGGTGCTCGACCTTGCCTCGATCGCCATTGCGACCGGCATCTCGATCCTGATCGGCATCGTCTTCGGCTACTACCCCGCACGCCGGGCTGCCAAGCTCGACCCGATCGAAGCACTCCGCTACCAGTAAGCATCAGCTTCAGGGCTACAAAGAGCGCGCCGGCCCCCTCAGGATGCCGGCGCGCTTGCTCTCTATGGAGTCAGCTTCTAGGAGAGGGCATCTGCCTTCTCTTCTGCAACAAGCGTCTCGTTGAGTTCGAGCTGGCGCTCTGCCTCGGTGAGGTCCTTGTCGAAGAGGTGGCAGGCGCAGAAGTGGCCCGGCTCCACCTCGTGCATCTCGGGTGCACGCTCGGTGCAGACCTTCATGCAGCTCGTGCAGCGCGTATGGAAGACGCAGCCCTTCGGCGGATTCGTCGGGGATGGCACGTCGCCCTCGAGGATCTTCTTGTCCTGGATGCGCTCGTGGCGGATGCGGGGAATGACATCGAGCAGGGCCTTCGTATAGGGATGGAGCGGATTGGCGTAGAGGTCCTTCTTGGAGGCGAGCTCCATCGTGTGGCCGAGGTACATGACCATCACGGTGTCGGATATGTGCTTCACGACCGACAGATCATGGCTGATGAAGATGTAGGAGAGCCCGAGCTTCTTCTGGAGCTCTATGAGCAGGTTGATGACCTTGGCCTGGACGGAGACGTCGAGAGCCGAGACCGGCTCGTCGCAGACGACGATCTCAGGCTCGAGGACGATGGCACGGGCAATGCCGATGCGCTGGCGCTGGCCACCCGAGAACTCGTGCGGATAGCGGTACTTGAACTCGAGGTCGAGGCCGACGGCCTTCATGATTTCCTCGACGCGGGCATCGCGTTCTGCCTTCGTCTTGTAGGTACCTGCGATATCGATCGGCTCTGCGATGATGTCAGAGACGGTCATGCGCGGGTTGAGGGAGCTGTAGGGGTCCTGGAAGATGAGCTTCATCTTCTGGCGTGCCTTCGTGAGCGCCTCTCCCTTGAGCGCCGTGAAATCCTCGCCGTCGAGGATGACCTTGCCCGACGTGGGCTCCGTGAGGCGCAGGATGCATTTGCCGGTCGTCGACTTGCCGCAGCCGGACTCGCCGACGATAGCAAACGTCTCGCCGCGGTGCAGCTCGAACGAGACATCCTCGAGGGCATGCACGACCTTGTCAGAGTGTCCGAACACGCCGGCCTTCACAGGATAGTGCTTCGTCAGATGCTCGACCTTGAGCACGACTTCATTGCTTTCTGCCTCGCTGCTCATGCTAGTCCTCCTTCCATGCATCGGTGTACTTCCAGCAGGCGACCTTGTGGTACTCGTCGCCGTCGATTGCCTCAAGCTTCGGGCACTGCTTGCGGCAGATGTCCTTTGCAAACGGGCACCTCGGGTTGAAGGGGCACCCATCCGGCAGCGCATTCAGCATCGGGACATTGCCTGGGATTGCATAGAGCGTATCCACGTCGTTGTCGAGAGACGGAATCGAGTTGATGAGGCCAACGGAGTAGGGATGCTTCGGATCGGTGAAGAGCGTTCCTGCCATCGTGTACTCGACGAGGTGTCCGGCGTACATGACGATGACCCAGTCAGCCATCTCGGAGACGACGCCCATGTCGTGGGTGATGAGCATGACAGCGGTGCCAAGCTCCGTCTTCATGCGGTCGATGAGCTGGAGGATCTGTGCCTGGATCGTTACGTCCAAAGCCGTAGTCGGCTCGTCGCAGATCAGGAGCGACGGCTGGCAGGCAAGAGCCATAGCGATCATGATGCGCTGGCGCATGCCGCCCGATAGCTCATGCGGATAGCTCTTGAAGACCTTCTCCGGGGCGGGGATGCCGACAAGCTTGATCATCTCGAGAGCGCGCTTGTCTGCCTCTTCCTTTGCCATTCCCGGATTGTGCACGAGGATGCCCTCGCGAATCTGCTTTCCTGCCGTCATGACCGGGTTCAGCGACGTCATGGGCTCCTGGAAGATCATGCCGATCTTGGAGCCACGGTACTGGCGCATCTCATCCTCGGAGAGCTTCGTAAGGTCGGTGCCCTCGAGCTTGATGGCGCCGCCCGTCACCTTTGCAGGCGGCTGGGGCAGAAGGCCCATGATCGAGAGCGCTGTCATCGACTTGCCGCAGCCGGACTCGCCGACGACGGCGAGCGTCTCGCCGCGGCGCATGATGAAGGACAGATGCTGGATTGCGGGAAGGGCGCCATCTTCCGTGAAGAGCGTGACGCAGAGGTCGTCCACATCGAGCAGGACATCCTTCTTGTGAGCCTGCTTCTGCTGCCTCTCGAGCTCCTGCGCGTAGATGCGGTCCGCTTCCGGTATGGCATGTACGGTATCAGTCATGATGCTCCTCCCCTACGAACGCATCTTCGGGTCGAGCGCATCGCGGAGGGCGTCGCCGAAGAGGTTGAATGCCATGACCGTGATGATGATCGCGATGCCCGGGATAACGCTGTAGTAGGTATTGGACTGGATGTAGGGCTGGGAGGCCGAGATCATCTGGCCCCAGCTCGACATGGGCGGCTGGACGCCGAGGCCCAAGAACGAAAGCGATGCCTCGCTCATGATGGCAGAGGGGATGCCGAGCGTGGCCGTGACGATCAGGGTCGAGGCGCAGTTCGGGAGCAGATGGCGGGTGATGACACGCCAGCTCGAGCCGCCGGAAAGTATGCAGGACTGGATGTACTCAGAGCCCTTGAGGCGCATGACATCGCCGCGGATGAGTCGTGCTGTCGAGGTCCACATCAGAAGGCCGAGTGCGACATAGAGGTTGATGAGGCCAGGACCCATGACGTACATGACGACAATGGCGAAGAGGAGGAACGGGAAGCTCGAGAAGACCTGGATGATGAAGGAGATCACGGCATCCACAGCGCCTCCGAAGTATCCGGCACAGACGCCGGCAAAGAAGCCGATGAGCGTTGCGATGAGCTGGGAGACGACGCCGACGGAAAGCGAGACGCGGCAGCCATAGATGACACGGGACAGGATGTCGCGGCCATACTCGTCCGTGCCGAAGAGATGCTCTGCCGAAGGTGCCTTGAGCATGTTCGAAAGCGTCTGGGCATCAGGATCGTAGGGCGCCAGCACCGGCGCCAGGATTGCGACGGCAATCAGGAAGATGATGATGCCGAGGCATACCATGCCGACACGGTTCTTCTTCATGATCTGCCAGGACACGGCCCAGTAGGTGGAAGCGCGCTTCGATCCGGCCTTGGCAGATCCTGCCTTGGCCGAAGCCTCGAGGTTGCCCCTTGCGATATCGTCTGCAATGCGCTCAGCATTCTGCGTGCGCTTGTCGTTCTTGTCGCTGTTCAAGAGTGCCATTATTCAGCAGCCTCCCCTCCGAGACGGATGCGCGGATCGACCACGGCATACAGGATGTCGACGATCAGATAGACGACCACGCATATGGCGGCAATGTACATGACGCCGCCCTGGATGAGCGGCAGGTCGCGCGCATTGATGGCATCGAGCAGGAGCTTGCCCATGCCCGGCAGCGCGAAGATGGACTCGATGAGGATCGATCCCGTGAAGATGTCGCCGAGCTGGGTGCCAGCAATCGTGATGATCGGGATCAGGGCATTGCGGAAGCCATGGCCGAGAATGACGGACCACTTCTTGAGGCCCTTCGCCTCAGCGGTCCTCATATAGTCCTGGTTCAGGACATCGAGCATCGAGGTGCGCGTGACACGGGCAATCGATGCTGCATAGCGCACGCCCAGAGCTATCGTCGGCAGGACGAAGGCCGCAGCCGACTTCGTGCCTGACAGCGGGAACCACTTGAGGTTCAGCGCAAAGACGATCTGGAGGATGATGGCCACCCAGAAGGCCGGCGCAGAGATGCCGAAGATGGCAAGTCCCATGAGGACACGGTCAAGCGCCTTGCCGTGGTTCACGGCAGCAAGCACGCCGAAGATGAGGCCCAGTGCCAGCGCGAACAGATACGCAAAGCCTGCAAGGCGCGCTGTCACGCCGAAGGCATTGCCCATGAGGACCGAGACCGCCTTCTTCTGCGTATATGAGGTGCCGAAGTTGCCCTGCAGCATGTTCGTGATCCAGCTGAGGTACTGCTCCCACACCGGACGGTCGAGGCCCATGGTGTGGCGGACCTGCTGGACCGTGTTCTCATCGGCCATATCGCCCATCATGATGCGGACGGGGTCGCCTGGCACGATGTTCAGGACGAAAAAGGTGATTGCAGAGATGCACAGGATGACACCGAGTGCCTGCAGGATCCTCTTCACGAGGTAGCCCTTCATCGTCGCTCCTTCCCACGTGTTCTGTGGCTCGCAGCACGGAAAGGAAGGACGGCTCCCTTGGCCCTCGTCCTTTCTTTCTGTCCTGCAGCCCTCTCCTAAAGTGACGGGAGGATGCCCCGGAGAGGCACCCTCCCAATCAGCATAGACAGTTAAAGTTTCTATCTCGTATACGGCGTGCAACCTTCAGAGACTTGATACCACCTACTCGACAGGGCTGTAGTCGTCCTTCGTCGTGTCGATGTCCACATCGAACATGTGGTAGATCAGGTTGCCGACCTTTGCGTTCAGGACGTAGTCCTTTGCAACGAGCTGGTTCTTCGGCCAGTAGAGCGGAAGCGTTGCATAGTCCTGGCGCGTGAGCAGGTCGTCTGCCTGCTTGTAGAGGTCTGCACGCTCGGAGGAATCCTGGGAGACGCGGGCGCGGCTCACGAGATCGTCGAACGTCGCGTTGTTGTAGAACGAGGACTTCTTCGCAGCGTTGGCGCTGTAGAAGTACGTGTACATGTGGTTGTCTGCATCAGCATAGAGCGGGAACCAGCCGAGTGCGGTGATCTGAAGAGAGCCTGCTGCCCAGTCGGAAGACCAGACGCCGTTGTCCTCGACCTGGACGTCCAGGTTCACGCCGATCTCCTGCCACATGGCCTGGATTGCCACGAGCTGGCGCTGGTTGACGCCACTCCTGACCTTGGCCGTGAGGGAGAGGCTCGTAGCGCCTGCGTCGGAGAGAAGCTGCTTTGCCTTCTCGACGTTGTACTCGAAGGCAGGTGCAGAATCGTCGTGGCCCGGCGTCTGAGGAGCAAGCCAGCCCGTAGCGACCGTGCCGGCGCCGTTGACGACGTTCTCGACGATCGAGTCGCGGTCGATGCCGAGGGACAGTGCCTGGCGGACACGGACATCCGTGAGGCCCATGCCGTCGGAGAGGTTCAGGTTCACGAACTGGACACCGAGCGTCTCATACTGGTTGATGAGCGGAGCGACTTCGGGGTCATTCTGGTACTGCTGCAGGAGCTCTGCGGACAGGTCGCAGTAGTCGATGTCGCCGTTCTTGAAGGCCATGAGCTTCGTGTTGTTGTCGTCGTAGAAGACATACTTCAGCTCATCGAGCGCCGGCTTCCCGTCATGGTAGTCATCGAAGCGCTCCATATCGACCTCGGTCGTATCGTCGTTCGAGACGATCTTGTACTTGCCGGTGCCGATGAAGTTCGTGCCGGTGCCCCAGGCATCGCCTGCAGCCTCGCATGCCTCATGCGGGAAGATCTGGGCATAGGAGATGCCGAGGTTGTTGATGAAGGTGACCATCGGCGACACGATGTGGAACGTGAAGTTGTAGTCATCCTCGCACGTGATGCCTTCGTCGAGGTTGTCGCGCTCGCCTGCGAGCATCTCCTTGGCGCCGACGATCATGTCGTACATATAGGTGGACTTGGCACCCGTCGACGGCGTCATCATGCGCTCGAACGTGTACTTGACGTCCTTCGAGGTGAGCTCGGTCCCATCGTGGAACTTGATGCCCTGCTTGAGCTTGCAGTGGAGCGTCACGCCGTCGGACTCGAACGTCGGGACCTCCTCGAGCAGGCAGGTGACAAGCTCGTTGTCCTCGTTCCAGCGCAGCGGAGCCTCGCAGACGGACTCGGAGATCGAGGACTCGGCGGAGTTCGTCGACTTCTGCATGTCCATGCCTTCCTTGGCATTGGACTGGCCGAAGCGCAGGATCTTCTTCTTGTCGCCGGAATCGGTGGTAGCGCTGCCGGAGCCGCCGCAGGCAGCAAGGCCCAGTGCAGCAGCGCCAGCACCTGCGAGGGCAGAGCCCTTCACGAAGCTGCGACGTGTCACATTCTTCATGTTTGTCCCTTTCTGTGTTCTCCCCTTCCGGGCACAAGGCCCGAAAGCCACACTGGAAGCAGACGCCTCCAGAGTTATGCAGGTAACAAAGTAGCCTATTGCTTCCTGAAAGGAGCTGTTCGGGCAGGAGCTTAACGGGCAGTTTACATTTTCATGGAAACGGGACCTGAATCGTAGCCAGCTGTCCCGATTCGTTCACGCCCCGTAACGAGACAGAAAAAGCGGCAGGAAGCCACTTGGCCTCCTGCCGCTTGGACAGCGCTATGGAGCTAGAAGCTACTCGGCGTCCTTCTCAGCCTCTGCCTCAGCAGGAGCCTCCTCGCCTTCCGGCTTGTCGAGCGGCTTGACCTCGACCTCGACGCCCAGCGTCTCGGCAGCAGCCTTCATGGACAGGGAGATACGACGACGATCGAGATCGATCTCCATGACCTTCACCTGGACCTTGTCGCCGACCTTGCAGACCTGCGACGGAGCGTCGACGTGCTGCTTGGCCATCTCGGAGATGTGCACGAGACCCTCGATGCCATCGCCGAGGTCGACGAATGCGCCGAAGGTGACGAGCTTCGTGACAGTGCCCTCGACGATAGCGCCGACCGGGTACTTCTTGACGAGGGAGCGCCAAGGATCTTCCTGAGTCTGCTTGAGACCGAGGGAGATGCGCTCGCGATTGAGGTCGACGTCGAGCACCTGAACCTCGACTTCCTGGCCGACCTTGACAACCTCGGAAGGATGGTTGACATGGTTCCAGGAGAGCTCGGAGATGTGGATGAGTCCGTCGATGCCGCCGAGGTCGACGAATGCGCCGAAGTCGACAATCGAGGAGACGGTGCCCTTGAGACGCATGCCCGGCTTGAGCTTCGAGAGGATCTCGGAGCGCTCTGCCTTACGTGCCTCTTCGAGGACGACGCGGCGGGAGAGGACGACGTTGTTGCGGTTGCGATCCATCTCGATGACACGGGCCTCGATGCGGGTGCCGAGGTAGGCGTTGAGGTCCTTGACCCTGCGGAGGTCAACGAGGGAAGCAGGCAGGAAGCCACGGAGGCCGATGTCGAGAATGAGGCCGCCCTTGACAACCTCGATGACCTCGCCCTCGACGTTCTCGCCCTTGTTGAACTTCTCCTCGACGCGGTTCCAGGCGCGCTCGTACTCAGCACGACGCTTGGAGAGGATCAGACGGCCTTCCTTGTCCTCCTTCTGGAGAACGAGAGCCTCGATCGTGTCGCCGAGCTTCACGATGTCAGCAGGATTGACGTCCTTGCGGATGGACAGCTCGCGGGCAGGAATGACGCCTTCGGACTTGTAGCCGATGTCAAGCAGAACCTCATCATGCTCGATCTTGACGACCTCACCGGTCACCAGGTCGCCCTCATCGAAATCGGTGACGGAGCCGTCGATGAGGTTGTTCATCTCCTCATCGGACACATCATCCAGGGAGAAGATGGACGAGTTCTGAATCTCACTCAAAGGTGGACCCCTTTCGGAAACGGGGCCCCGGTCGTCATGATTGCCGCTTGCCGTGCGGAGAGGCGCTTCGTTGCACCAGACACAGACCGCAGAAATTGCATGCTCTCGGGGGCCAACAGATACAGGTGCACGACGTTATTGTCATGCAGGATTAAGAGTATCTTCATTGGGGCAGGAATTGCAAGCTTAAAGGCCGAATCTCCCGAGATTTCCGCGAAGTGAACCATGCTTTCTTTATATATCTAAAGACAACATATCCATAAACGCTATGGTCGGCTCAGATACTCTCCATAGAGGATGCCAGAGATATGCTACATGGCACTCTGCTTATCTATGTACAGGATGTCCCGAATGGTCATTTCCTGCCCAGCCACCTGTCTTCACGCATAGCCTCCATCCTTTGGGGGAACCACACTGATGTGAGGCAATGGCAATCCCGGAAGGTGCATCCATGATCAAGGCGGTCCTGTACGATCTGGACGATACGCTGCTCAATATCAATCTGACAGCTTTTGTTGCCCGCTATCTCTCGGGCGAGGCAAAGCTGCTCTCGAAGATATCGGGCATCCCCTTTCCGAAGACGATGCATGCAATCACGCGTGCCTATCTGGCCGTAGACAGCCAGGAACGCACCGATGACCTCACGAACCGCCAGCTCTTCGACGAGATTGTCCTCTCCCATACCGGCATCCCGCTCTCAGACCCTGCCATCGCCGATGCAATCGAGTGCTATGAGAAGACAGAGATTCCTCTGATGAGAGATGGCCTTGTGCAGGCACGCCCGCGTGCCGGCGTGCGCGAGGCGCTCGAAGCCACGAAAAGCCTGGGGCTCATCTCTGCCCTGGCGACAAACCCTCTGTTCTCGCTTGCAACTGACGAGGTCCGCATGGTCTGGGCAGGGGTCACCGACGATGACTTTGCCGCAATATCGACGCTCGACAATTCGAAGCGCTCGAAGCCTTCAGCCCGCTACTACGAGGAGTTCTGCGCAAGCATCGGATGCGCTCCCGACGAGTGCCTGATGGTCGGAAACGACGTACGCCGCGATTTCCCGCACCCCGATATCGGCCTGCCGACGGCCTACGTCGGCCATGCCTGGCCGAAGCGTGCGATGTTCCGCGGCGACCTTCTGAGCTTTGCAGAAGCCCTCCCTGGCATCGTGGCGTATCTTGACGCCGCCGACACCCAGAAGGGCTGTCTGAACAATATGCCTGATGGAAAGGGCGAGGCCTAGGCGAGCCTGTATCCTGCTTCCTTGACCGCACGGGCAAGTGCCGCCTCGTCGATCTCCTTCTTCGAGCGCACATGTGCCGTGCCGGAAGCAAGGTCGACCGTTGCCCAGGTCCCATCGACAGAATCGAGCGCATTCGTCACATTGCGGGCGCAGTTCTCGCAGTGCATGCCCTTCACGGCAAGATCTGCCACATACGGGTAGTGCGACTCATCCGTATCCTCGATCCTGCGGGTCGGGAACGTCTTGGCACCATCCTTCTTGGCACCAGAGCAGCAGTCTCGCTTGCCAGAGAATGTCTGGCCGGCACGGCGCGCCGCAAAGAAGAAGGCAACCGCGACAATCGCGATGATGATGATATCGACAGCACTCATAGGCACTCCTTTGTCCCTGTCTGTTTGATGCTGCTAACTTAACACCCCTGAGGGGTATATGCAAGAACCACAAAGCTCTCCCCAGAGCAGACACAGAAGAGGGACAGGATGGATATCCCGCCCCTCAAGAGAATCTGCTTGCCTGTACCCTATCCAGCAAATCCCGGATCTTCTGCCCAGGATGCACGGTCATCTGCTGCCGTCGTTGCCAGTTCATCGCAGCGTTCGTTGAACTCGTGGCCTGCATGCCCCTTGACCCAGATGAAGCTCACGTCGTGCGGACGCATCGCATCGAGAAGACGCCGCCAGAGATCGGGGTTCTTGACCGGCTGCTTCGAGGCGGTCTTCCATCCCCTCTTCTGCCAGCCTTCGACCCAATGCTTGTTGAACGCGTTCACGACATACTGCGAATCGGAGTGGAGCTCGACCGTGCAGGGACGCTTGAGCGCCTCGAGCGCGACGATCGCTCCCATGAGCTCCATGCGATTGTTCGTCGTGAGCCTGTATCCCTGCGAGAACTCGCGCCTGTGGACCTCGCCCTTCGAATCCGTGAAGAGAAGCACAGCGCCGTAGCCGCCCGGTCCCGGGTTTCCCCTGCTCGATCCATCCGTATAGATGGTGACCTGCATGCGCCGGGGAGCCTGAGACACATCCTCCGGGTGCTGGCGCTGGAAATCGTCGAACGATGCCATTCCCTACTTCGCCTCCGCCCAGTTCGCACCATAGGAGACTTCGGCAATCAAGGGCACGCGGAGCTCTGCCACGCCTTCCATCGTCTCCTTCACGAGCTGGGAGAGTGCCTCGATCTCGTCTTTCGGCACCTCGAAGTCCAGTTCGTCGTGGATCTGGAGGACAAGCTTCGATTTCAGGCCCTCTGCTGCAAGCTTCTTCGGCACTTCCACCATTGCCATCTTGATGATGTCAGCAGCGGTGCCCTGCATCGGGTGGTTCATGGCCGTACGTTCGGCAAACGAGCGACGCTGGAAGTTCGAGCTCTTGATATCGGGCGTATAGCGGCGCCTGCCATAGGCAGTCAGTGCATAGCCCTTCTCGCGTGCGAACTGGATGCACCAGTCGAGATAGGTGCGCACGCCCGGGTAGACCTCGAAGTAGCGGTCAATCATCTGCTGTGCTTCGGCACGGGAGATCTTGAGCGACGTCGAGAGGCCATAGGCCTGCTGGCCATAGACGATGCCGAAGTTCACGGCCTTGGCACGGCTCCTCTGGGCAGGCGTGACCTCCTCGACCGGCACGTTGAAGACACGTGCTGCGGTCTGGCGGTGGAAATCGGCCCCGGAGCAGAAGGCATCGATCAGATGCTCATCGCAGGAAAGATGCGCCAGGAGCCTGAGCTCGATCTGCGAATAGTCGCAGGCCAGAAATACCGAGCCCTCAGGCACTGTGAAGGCACGGCGTACCCTGTGGCCAAGCTCAGAGCGGGTCGGGATGTTCTGGAGGTTCGGGTCGGAGCTCGAGAGGCGTCCCGTAGCTGCGACGGTCTGGTTCAAGGTCGTATGGATGCGGCCATCCTTGCGGATGTCTTCCGGCAGGGCGTCGAGATAGGTCGAGCGGATCTTGTTGCGCTCGCGGTAGTCGAGCACCTCGCGCACGATCTCGCTCGTCTCGGCAAGGTCGGAAAGCACCTTCGCATTCGTGGAATAGAAGCCCTTGCGCGTCTTCTTGAGGCCGGCTGTGGGCAAGCCCAGCACATCGAAGAGCACATGGGAGAGCTGCTGCGGCGAGTCGATATTGAAGTCCTCGCCTGCCTCCTCGTGGATCTTCTCTGCCATAGCATCGATCTCGGAACCAAGCTCCTGGCTCTGGCGGGCAAGCTCTCCTGCGTCTGCATGGAGTCCTGTCCTCTCCATCTGGAGGAGCACCGGCAGAAGCGGCATCTCCACCTCGCAGAAGAGCTCATCGCACTCATCCTCCTTGAGATGCTTTTCGAGCTCGGGCACGAGGAGCTGGGACCCATAGGCTTCGAGTGCGGCCGCCGGCGCCTTGTCAGTCGGCTCAGGCAGAGGAGCCGAGAGCACACGGGAGCAGATGTCAGGTACGAGATAGGAGACGCCTTCCGAGCGCAGCAGGTAGTCTGCAACGCCGACATCGAAGATGCGGGAAGGGTCTATCTCTTTAGCTTCCACTTCGGCAGCATCTGCCGAGTCATAGGGGCACACGAAATGGAGAAGCGCCTTCACATCTCCTGCGGCAAGCTTCCCCTCATGTACAAGGCGGCAGAGCGCCTCTTCGCACGCATCTCCCTCGAAGCGCATGAGGACCGCATCGGTTGCTGCCCAGAGCACGCGCTTCGGGGCATCCGAGAATAGGTCGAGCGACATCTGCTTCTTGTCCTCGAGAGGCTCAAGCGCACATCCTACCCACGAACCATCTTTGATTGCCTTGTCGAGTGCTGTCTCTGCCTTCTTGCCCGTGACGACGGCTGGAAGCTCCAGCGCGGCAGGCTCTGCCGGCGCCTCTGCGCCCTTCCCCTCGAGCTCGATGAGCCTTGATGTCATGCCCGTGAATCCGAGGTCGCCGAAGGCCTTTGCGACCTTGGCCGGGTCGAACGTCGGGAACTTTGCATCGGCGAGGTCGATATCGATCGGTGCATCGCGCCTGATCGTCGCGACCTTGCGGGAAAGGAGCGCATCATCGATGTGTGCCCTCAGGTTCTCCCCCATCTTGCCTTTGACCTCGTCGGCGTGTGCCACGACGTTGTCGAGGGTGCCGTACTTGACGATCAAGGCTGCTGCCTTCTTGGGGCCGATGCCGGGAACGCCCGGGATGTTATCGGACGTATCGCCCTTGAGTCCATAGAAGTCAGGCACGAGATCGGGGGTGATGCCGTGATAGAGGTCGTCCACCGATTCCGGCGTCATGATCTGCACGTCGGAGACGCCCTTCTTCGTCGAGACGATCTTCACATGGTCCGTTGCAAGCTGGTACATGTCGCGGTCGCCCGTAAAGAGGAGCATATCGTAGCCCTCATCCTCGCCCTTCTTGGCAAGGGTGCCCAAGATATCGTCACCCTCCCAGCCTTCGCATTCGCAGACCGGCACATCGAGGGCGCCCAGAAGCTCCTTCACCATCGGGAACTGCTCGTGGAGCGCTTCGTCCATGGGAGGGCGCTGCGCCTTGTACTGCGGCAGCATATCGATCCTCACCTGCGGCTTGCCTTTGTCGAAGGCACAGATGACGCCGTCAGGCTTGAACGTCTCGACCATCTTGATGAACATGTTGAAGAAGCCGAAGAGGGCATTCGTGGCACGTCCGTCCGGTGCGCTCATCGGCTGCATGATTGCGTGATAGGCGCGGTGCATGAGGGAATTGCCGTCGATCACGGCAATGCGGCGGCGCTTCTCTTCCGCTTCCTGGGTAGCTGCTTCTTCAGCCATGACTGACCTCCTGCTCGCTTGTTTTCCCCACCATTGTACCGGGAGAGGCGAGCACAACCCTGTGCGAGAAGAGGTCTACATAGAGCAGCGCCCCCGGCTGCTGAGCAGCCAGGGGCGCCGTCATAAGCATTTGGGGGAAGAAATGCTTCCTTACACGTAGAAGAGCATCTTGTTGTAGGAGGGAACCGGCCAGTACTCGTGGCTGCAGATCTTCTCCATTGCATCGACATCGCTCCTGAGCTTTGCCATTGCGGGGATGACCTTGTCACGGTAGCCATCGTCCTCAGCCTGGATGTCATCCTCTGCCTTGACCTCGTCGTTCGTCTTCTCGAGCGCGTCAACGTCGGTGAGGATGGCATTGATGCCGTCAGTGAGGGTCTGGACGAGCTTCTTCTCGCCTGCAGCATCGATGCCGATGGCATCCTTCGTGGCCACGGTCTGCGCGATGTCTCCCGAGTAGTCGGAAAGCGCCGGCAGATACATGTGCCTGGTCATGTACACCATCGTGTTGACCTCGATGTTCAAAAGCTTTGCATACTGCTCGGCCTTCGCGATGTAGCGTGCATGGATCTCGGAGTCGGAGAGGACGCCGTACTTCTGGAAGAAGGCGATGTTCTCCGGCTTGATGAGGGCAGGAAGGGCATCAGGCGTGGACTTGAGATTCGGAAGGCCGCGGCGTGCTGCCTCCTCCTCCCACTCCTCGGAGTAGCCATTGCCGTCGAAGAGGATGCGCTGGTGGTCGCGGAACGTGTGGCGCACGAAGCGCATAGCGACGGTCGTGAAGTCCTCATCGGAGCGGTCGGCGACATAGTCGACGAAGCGCTCGCACTGCTCTGCGACAGCGGTGTTGAGGACGACATTCGGGTCGGACAGGTTCTGCTGGGAGCCGCACATACGGAACTCGAACTTGTTGCCGGTGAAGGCGAACGGAGACGTACGGTTGCGGTCCGTGTTGTCGCGCAGGACGTTCGGCAGGGCCGGGACGCCGAGATCCATGACCTCGCGGCCATGGTTCTCCGGCTCCTCCTTCTTGATGAGAGCGTCGACAATCGGCGTCAGTGCATCGCCCAGGAAGACGGAGATGATTGCGGGAGGCGCCTCGTTCGCGCCGAGACGGTGATCGTTGCCGGCAGAGGCGACAGAGAGACGGAGCAGGTCTGCGTGGGTATCGACAGCGGCGACCAGGCATGCGAGGAAGACGAGGAACTGGAGGTTGTCCTTCGGATCGTCGCCCGGCTCGAGCAGGTTCTTGCTGTCGGCACATACTGACCAGTTGTTGTGCTTGCCGGAGCCGTTGACATAGTCGAACGGCTTCTCATGCTGCAGGCACACAAGACCGTGATGGGATGCAAGCAGGCGCATCTTCTCCATCGTGATCAGGTTGTCGTCGATAGCAAGCGAGCCGCGCTCGAAGATCGGGGCAAGCTCATGCTGGCACGGTGCAACCTCGTTGTGCTTGGTCTTTGCCGGGATGCCGAGCTTCCAGAGCTCGTCGTCGAGCTCCTTCATGAACTCGTTCACGGTCGGACGGATGGAGCCGAAGTAGTGCTCCTCCAGCTCCTGGCCCTTGGCCGGCTCGCAGCCGAAGAGGGTGCGGCCCGTGAGGATCAGGTCCGGACGCTGCTTGTAGTCGTCCTCCTTGATCAGGAAGTACTCCTGCTCAGGGCCGACCGTCGTGAAGACGCGGTGCGGATTCTGGCCGAAGAGGGCAAGCACGCGCTTTGCCTGCTTCTCGAGTGCGACCTCGGAACGCAGGAGCGGCGTCTTCTTGTCGAGGGCCTCGCCCGTGTAGGAGATGAAGGCCGTCGGGATGCAGAGCACCTCGTCCTTGATGAAGGCAGGAGAGGTCGGATCCCAGACCGTGTAGCCGCGGGCCTCGAACGTGGCACGAAGGCCGCCCGATGGGAAGCTCGATGCATCCGGCTCACCCTGGACAAGCTCCTTGCCGCTGAAGGCCATGAGCACGGTGCCGTCTTCGCGCGGGTTGATGAACGAGTCATGCTTCTCGGACGTGATGCCGGTGAGCGGCTGGAACCAGTGCGTGTAGTGGGTCGCACCATGCTCGAGCGCCCACTCCTTCATCGCATGGGCAACCTCGTTCGCGATATCGATGTCCAGAGGATCGCCGTTCTTGATGACGGTCTGCAGCTTCTTGTAGGTCGGCTTCGATAGCCGTTCCTGCATGTCAGCATCGGTAAAGAGCAGACTGCCATACTCTGCTGTTACCTTGTCTGTTGCCATGTACGCCTCTCTCCCTTGAGCAAGTGGTACGTATCTGGTAGGCGGATGCAGCCAGCGGCCGCATCTGATGGTTCAAAGACTACCGCCACATTGTTTCATCAAATGTTTTCTCATGTTTCCCACAGATAAAAGATTGCAGACCAGCACAAGACGCGACCTGCAGCCCGCCTGAAAGAAGGATGGCCATGCTCTGCGCTGGCATTTCTAGCCAGTCCAGACGAGTCCTTCGTCCGGCCTTTCCCTCTCTTCTGGATGCATCACCTCTTGATCCATATCAATGCTGCACAGAGATAAAGAAAGAAATGGCTGAGTACTTCAAGCATAGCCAGACCCTATGAACGGCAGGCTGTCTGGGCCATTAATCGCTCTTCCTGACTATGCCGCAAGCACCTAGCCATTAAGAAAGATTGCCCCACTTGTTTCGGATTCGCTCATCCATTTACCGTAGATAATGTACCATTAAGGCTCCTGTTAGAATATTGAAATCCGCTTAACGTCAAAGTATCAGCAACGGCTTGCTCTATCAGCTAAACTGCATCCATATAAAGGAGACCTTGATGAAGAGACGGACTTTTCTTCAGCTTGTCGTCATGCTAAGCAGCAAAGCTATTTTGCACCGCGCATTGCATATGCGAATGATACAGAAGAGGATGGTTACGTATATCTCACTCCTGATCTTGCAGTTGATTTCGCCTCGAGATTTGCGCAAGAAATTGATGATGATGATACTTGTACAGCCTCAAACCCTATTCTGGCCTACAGCGAAGCTGGCAATCCAATAGGCTATGTTGTCAATATCTTTAAGAATGGGCAGAAGAATGGTTACGTCATTCTAGATGCGCGTCAGGACAATATTGTCACAAGATTCTCATTCGGTCCCAATATTTTAAATCCATGGGAAAGCATGCAGAAGGATGAGATTCTTCTGAAGAAAGCCCCTAAGCTCAACCAAAACGATTCCGGTAGACTTGTTATGGCAAGTCCTCTCGATTTTGGCATTGCTGATAATGAATTAACCAGCTATGTAACACCAGACTGTCAAAGCATAATCCCGATATCAAGAACTGCCAGTCTTCGTTCGAGTGTGCAATGGGGAGACATACCTATTCCTGTTTCCATATTTCATAGTACATATAAGGTCAATTCTTCTGCCTATATAGGTGAATTGCCCTACGCGACAGAGACCGAGATTGAACGTAACACGAAAAGATACGCCTGTGCTGTAACTGCCCTATTTTCAGTTGCAGGAAGGCTGTAACTTAACGGAAAACCTCTGATCACTGCAACCAGCATGTTTGGACAGTTACCCGACTGGAATGAATACATTAGCATTTGGTCCGCTACGAATACAACAACAGCTTATATAAAGAACGGCATCGAATACGGGTCGACCAAATCCAATGATTTAGGTCCTGGCTTCGTCTCATATTGCAACAACAAAGGCTACAATTTACAAGAAAGCTCACGCTGGAGCTCCCATATTTGAGCAATTTAAACAACAAATCGCAAACAATTGTAATAGCATATTTACTGCACAAGCAATATCTAACGGAAGCACGGTCGGCCATTCTATGGCAGTTGCCGGATGGGTGGATGCGACAAGGACTCCGGGCAATGATCCAGCTGTCGGACATTCATACCTGTATGTATATGATGGCTGGAATGGAATGGCTTATATCGATTATAACTATCCAGGGTTTACATCTACCTTTGGGACTTTTTTCAGTGGTTAGAAACTAGGCTGCAGCAGTTTACTATTGGCATTATGGAAGGGCACTGATGCGAAAACAGATTGGTCTCATGCTTGCTGTCCCCTCGCTCATCCTGCTGTTACTCACATTATTGCTTGTACATCTCGCTGCTAGCGATCAAGGGGAAAAGCATAATCGAAGCGATGCCCTTCCTCCTATGCAGCTTGCCGGCACAGTCAGAAGGGTCACTCCCGGCATTCTGAATGAAGATGATACGTATCTCTATGTCGAGGTTACGAGCTGCAACTGGGATTCCCTTCCCCAGCCAGGTGAGACAGCCTGCCTTGTGTATACACCTGAGCGTCTCGAAGGCCCTGCTCCTGCTGCAGGAGACGCGATAACTGCTCTCGTAGACAAGGACATGGTCCATGCCACGATCGAGGGGGCGAGCCAGAATGTCGTTATCGTCTATTCGATCAGGACCATAGCCTACGCAGAAGAGCAGCAGCAAGCTGAACAGGAACGTCGACAGGACTACGAGAAAAACCGAAAGACCTATGAGGAACTAGATCGCAGGCTCAAAGAGCAAGTCCAGGCCATGCAGTCTCCGCAGCTTGGCTGACATTCTTTTCCATATCTCCCGCGCTTGTCCACAAGGAGGAAACCTGTTAGGGAAACGCTGAATAAATAGCGTCGCACTCGCGGGCTCCCGGCCGCACGGGATGCCTCCAAGTGGGATAATAGGCATGTCTACCAGCGCAGATATCCTTCCGGAGGCATTCTGAGGTGGACCCCAATCTCCGCACACTGCTAGGCAGTGAACCTTCCTGCATGCTCCATGGGGGTCAGCCATCCCAGGCGCTCCTGCCCCCTGCGATCGCTGCAGCGGTCGGCGTGCCTGCCGGCAGGCGCCGTGGCCCCCTCGGAGGGAGATGTGCCGTGTCTCCCATCTGCTCCTCCATCCGTCCCCAGAAGCTCCCGATGCATGCATTGTCCCGGCAGCAGGCCCGCCTGGACATGGACTGCCGGATTCCGGGCTCCCTGGGCCTGTCCCGGCAGGCCCGTGCGGCATGGTGGACGCCCCGATCCGAGCATGCCCAGATGTCGTCGGGAAGGCCGGGCCCCCTGAGCTGGTCATATGTGTCCAGCACGAGCCTCTCCTCCATCGAGATGGAGCATTTGCGGGCAAGCAGCACATCTGTCTGGCAGTCCAGGATTCCGGACATGCAGACGAAGCCCTCGTCCATGCATGGGGGGCAGGCGATGTCGGCGGAGACGACCTTGAGGGGAGCGCCGCGCCTGAAGTCCCTGTCCACGGCATTGGGCGCCACCTTGGGCTCCCGTCCTGGCCAATCGGGCCGCAGGGCCTCCCGCGCTTCCCCTCCCACACGATGCCGAACTTCCTCATGATGCGCTGCACCTTCTTGCGGCTCAGAGCGCAGGAAGGCGAGCGTGAGGGCCCATGTGGAGCACGTCTTCCACATCCTCAAGCAGACCTTCGGCTTTTCGAAGGCGCGCTGCCGGGGCCTGCGGAAGAACGGATGCAGGATGCGCATCCTCTTCACGGGCGCCAACATGCTCATGGTCGCAAGGGCAGGAAGGCAGGCAGACTTCCTGGGGCCCGCCATAGCCTAGCTGCCAGAAGGCGGGCCTCCAGGCGTCCGGAGCGGCCCTGCGGATGCCTGGAGGCGGATGCGGGCTGGTGCGCAGGGCATGGAGAAGGCCTGCGGCAGCCGCTCCGGCTGCTGCAGGAAAGCGGGATGCCGCTGCTCGCAATTGTTCAGCGTTTCCATAGCGCACCGCAATAATCGGCACCTGAAGATATGTGCTTAAAGCTCACTTGCTAGACAGTCTGCCCCAAAACTCGGTAGTGTGAAAAAGTTGGTGTAGAGGCCCGTTCTGGCCAGGCAGGGAGGCCGTCCTGAATCCGTCTCGCTGGGTGCTTATATGACCCGAACCCCTGTCAAGCGGCAATGCGGTCGTGGAAACAGGTCAGACGGCCCGATTGCGGCAGCGATGCAGGCCTCGTAGTCCTTGGAGGATCCCTTTCTCCTGGACTTTCCGGGTCCGTGCCCTGTCCCGGTGTCATCGGAGTGCATCCCGCCGGGCCATGCGCGCCCCAGCAGCACAGTACGGCATGGCCTCGATCCTGAACTACCGCGAGCAAGTGCCGCAGCCTCCCCGGATTCCTCAAGAATGAGCGGGAGCCGGATGAGCTGGTATCTGTTGCATCCCGCACCGGGCGCTGTTTCCTGATATGCGACCCCTGCGCCGCCAGCCTTCTGTCCAGGTAGCCTGAGCGCCCTCTCCTTCGTTGTCTTGTCTATCCGAGGCTCCTTCCGCTTCGTGATGGACCGAGCTTGTTCCAAGGAGGCATAGGCGGCATTTCCGCCCGACGCAAAACCAATTCGTAGACCCAAATAAAGCTCGAAGGTTGCGACTGGTCGATATGCAGCAGGGCGACAGGGACTCGTTCAAGAAACAGAGGACCTCCGCCGTGCGTCGTGGATCACGCTTTGGCTGCACGACCGGACTGCCGCATTATGGAAAGAGGCTCCGGCAATGTAGGCCAAGACCTCCGGATTATCGGTATTGCCGTGAGATTCAGGCGTCTTCGTGCTTCTTCATGCGGATGCCGTCGATGATGCTCACGACGCCCGAGTAGACAAGGGCGACCCCTGCCACCATCATCGATACGCTTGCCATCATGAACGGCGACATCATGAGCAGAAGGCCCAGGAATGCCATGAGAAATCCTCCGAACATGGCGCCGCCAGAACCGGAGACGCCGAGCATGCGCAGGGAGTTGGCAGCAAAGACGGAGTTGAAGCCGGCAATCATCACGTAGATGCCCAAAAGCACGAAGATCCAGGCTACGAAGAACTGCGGCCAGTTCACGACCAGGATGCCCAGGAGCAGCGCCAGAAGGCCGCCGTAGAAGTCGAGCTGCGAGAGCATGATGCTGAAGTGCGTGAATGCCATCACGAGGCCGCAGACGCCGAGCACGATGAGAACCCAGCCCGTGACCTCGGTCAGGAAGAGCGTTGCATTCGCTGGATGCGTGAATGCGACGATGCCCAGGATGATGAAGGCGATGCCAGAGAGTATCGCACCTGCCTTCGAACGCTGAAATCTGAATTCCATAGCTGCCCCTTCTCTCGAAGACGCACAAAGGGCGCCTTCAGGTATATCCTTGATGAGGCTCATACCCGCTTTGGCGCCCTTGAATCCGGCTTGTCGGTTTCAGTTCTGGTTTCGTATCTAGCGTTCGAAACGCGAGTCCGTGCCGCCTATGATGCCCATGATCTCCTGGACATAGGCAGTCGTGTGCTCCTTCGCGTTCTCGAAGTCGTAGTCCATCACATTGTCCGGGTTGAGCTTGTGCTTGCTCACCTGGGACGGCTGCGTCGCGTTGTCGATCACGAGATTCTGGTAGGAGCCGTTCTTTGCACCGAGCTCGACGCACTCAGGCGAGAGCGCATACTCGAGCCAAAGCTTTGCGGCATTCGGATGCGCGCAGCCCTTGAGCGCAGCCGTAGCGCCGATCTCGTAGGAAACGCCCGATGTCGGCTGGACAAGCTCGATGTTCTCGTAGTGGTTGTCCTCGATCTGCGCAATTCCGTCGTGCAGGAAGCCGACAGCGATGACGCACTCCCCCGTGCCGAGGTTCTTGACTGGCGTGGCGCCGACCTTCGTATAGACCTGGACGTTCTTGTCGAGCTGCGTCAGGTACTGCATGCCCTGGTCGTGCCCATAGAGCTGGACGATCGTGTTCATGAAGAGGCGCGCGGTGCCGCTCGTCTCGTAGTTTGCGGTCCAGATGAGGCCCTTGTAGGAATCGGAGAGCAGATCTGGCCAGTCCTTCGGCGCATCTGCCCCGAGACGCTCGAGCTCCTCCTTGTTGTACATGATGCCCAAGAGTCCCTTGTAGATGCCGAACCAGTCGTTGTTCGAGGACATATAGGACTCGCTCATGAGGTGCGAGGAGTTCTTCGGCAGATAGGAGCTGTCGAACAGCTTCTCGTCCGAGACGATATTGTAGGGATCGGTCGTGCCGCCGAACCAGATGTCGTAGGTGGGAGCTCCGGCCTCAGACTCGATCAAGGACTGCGCCTCGCCGGTCGCGAGATGCTTGTAGTCGACCTTGATATTGTAGAGCTCGTTGAAGTGCGCAGCTGCTGCCTTCAGGTACTCCTCGCCACAGGAGCCGAGCACAGAGATCGAGCCCTCTGCCTGCGCTGCCTCGATGAGGTCAGACCCTGCACCGACCGGATCGGATGTGGTCGTCGTCGTGCCAGAGGATGAGCCCGAGCTGCAGGCAGCAAGTCCCAGAGCTGCCGCAAGCGTGCCGGCTGCACCGAAGAAGTCCCTGCGGGTGATATTGTCCATGGCCAACCCTTCCGATCCTGTGCCTATGCGCGGGCATCCTGTCTGTTCAGTGCCATTCTCCTACATTCGGAAGGAGCCGGCAGCTGCCGGCCCCAGAATGCGCCAATTCTTCGGCAAGACGCCCGCCTGCTCATGTGCAGACGGGCGTCCAGCCAAGATTCCTTCTGTCCTACCGCTTCTTCGCGAAGCTCTCCTCCGGCATCTTCATCGATGCGAGGATCTGCGTGGAGCCCGCCACAAGCAGGGCCAGGCCCGAGATGATGCCGATCGCGTTGATGAAGGCGAAGGGAGCGATCGCCATGATCGCACCGAGGACGATATCGCAGATGCCGACAACCTTGTCGTGCGTGCCTGTGCCTTCCTTGCTCTCCTCGACCGCCGTGATGCCGCAGCCGATGACGGCAATGCCCAGGATGATGAAGACGATCACGATGAAGGCATCGGGAGCAAGGGTCAGGATGAGGCCGAGGACGACCTCGACGACGCCTGCGCTCACAAGCGCCGGGTCCTTCATCTTGTTGATGAAGACATCGACGAACTTCGTGATGCCGAGGACAAGCGAGACGATACCGACAAGGCGGACGATGCCGAGGACGGCATCCTCGGTATAGCCGAGGCAGATGACGCCGAGGAGCGCAAGGAACGCGCCCGAGAGCAGCGTGCTCGACTTGCCGTGACGGAATATGCGTTTCAGGAAATCCATTGAGGAAAGCCTCCTTGAGGAAAAGCCAGCATTCATAAGCCAATTTGTGCCAGAGCCATTGTTACCCATTCGCCCACCTGCATAGACGGGCGCCCAGAATCCATACAGAGCTACAGGAAGCAGGCCTTGAGGCCGATAAGGATGAGGACACAGCCGCCTGCGACTTCGGCCCTGTCCCCCAGAAGCGTGCCGAGGCGGCGTCCGATGAAGAGCGCCACGATGCAGAACGCGAAGGTGATGCAGCCGATGATGGCTGAGGAGGCCAGGATAGGCACACCTTCGGCACGAAGGCTCACACCGACCGCGAAGGCATCGATAGCGGTGGCGATGGCCTGAAGGATCAAGGTCCAGACCGTAAGGTGCCGGCTTGTGTCGCCGCAGCATTCGCAGTCTTCCGGCTTCTCCTTCTTGAGCGACTTGATGCCTTCAATCAGCATGCTGGCGCCGATGATGCCCAAGATCACGAGGGTAACGATGCCTGCATATCTCTCGATGAGATCTGCCGCAAGGCCGCTCAGCACATAGCCGAGGCAGGGCATGAGCGCCTGGAAAAATCCGAAGAAGACCGGCATCAGGAACAGTCGGCGCCGCCGTTCATGGGTATAGGTACAAGCATCAGAGACAGTGACAGCAAAGGCATCTGCCGACAGAGCAGCACCCAGAAGGACGATCTCGGCTATGTTCACGCGTGGCCTCGAATTTCTGGCACCTGTTCTCGAGGCGCCTCCCGCAGCAGCAAAGTGCCTATTCTAGCCGCTTTGCCAGCTGAAAGGTGCCATATGGCCTTCGCTGCACGTTTCCATCAGATAAGCTGAAAGCGAGGTTCTTCATGCCTGCACTCATCACCCACAGCCTCTTTGCTAAGGAGACGCTCCCCTATCTGCCGCACGAGCTCTTCTCGAACGGCGAAGAGCAGCGTGCCTATATCCTCGGCTCCCAGGGTCCCGATCCCTTCTTCTGCCGCTGGACAGGACCGGTCACCCACAACCACACCTGCCACGTGCTGGCAAACCAGATGCACGCCGAGAAGGTGGCAGCAGCGCTCGAATCCCTGCGTGCTGCTGTCCTGGCCCTGCCCAAGGAGGATCAGGGCATCGGCCGTGCCTTCACGGTCGGCCTCTTTGCCCACTACTGGCTCGACTCCCACGCGCACCCCTTCGTCTATGCAGAGCAGGAGGCGCTCGGTGCCCAGGATCCAGACCTTGTCTCCGCGCATAGCGAGGTCCATGCCGTGATAGAGGCCGATATCGACTCTTGGCTCCTGTGGGTAAGGGAAGAAGAAGGAGCGGAGACCGGCGAGGCAGCGCAACGCGCCCTCGAGACGACGCCCCAGATCTCGCGCATAGGCTCTGCCCTCTTCTCCCAGACAGCGCACGAGGTATATGGCCTTCCGCTCGACGGCAAGCAGTATGGCCATGCCGTGCGCGACTATGCGCGCCTCTACCATGCGCTCGAGCCGAAAGGCAGGCTCTCCGAAATCACGCTCACGAATGTTGAGGAACTTGCCCGCGAATATTCGATGCTCGCCTCCCTTGTGCATCCGGCACACCACGATACGTCCTGCGCTTCTGCCAATACGGAGCACCATGTCTGGAAGGATCCTGCCACCGGGAAAGAATCCACCGAGAGCTTCCTCGATGTCTTCGAGGCGGCCGAGAAGAGCTGGCCAGAAGCTGCAGAGGCCTTCCTTGCCGGCAAGGACCTCTTCCCTCTGACTGGCAACAGGAACTACAACGGCGACTTCATGTCCGAAGGAGAAGGCGCCCCTGATATCGTCCGCTAGACGTAATAGACATGCCTGAGACAAGACGAGCGGCCCGGAGCCTCAAGACCCCGGGCCGCTCGTATCTTCAGATCTTCTACACCCATTTCAGGAGGTCGTCCTTCATGCGGCGGCGCTCCGCCTCTTCGGGATCCTCCTCGTGCTTGGGCTTCTCTTTCGGCTCTCGCTTCCGCTCGTCCTCCAGCATCGTGTTCATGACATCAAGCCAAGGCTCGTTGCCTCCCGTTACGGGAACGAAAGGATGCTCGTCGCCGTCCTCCATCCATACCAGGGGAATGTCGCTTTCCCCGTCACCTTCGGAGGTGCCATCGACCCACTGGGGTGCCTGAGGCGCATCCCCGCTTTGCTGTGTGAGATCTCTTTCCACCATGGCCGCCCCATTCAAGACTCGGACGTGCTGCAAAGAAACCAGGCGCAGCGCTTGAGGCTGCGCCTGGACGTAGATCAGAGTGCTTCCGCTGCTTCCTTGGCGCAGGCCAGGCCATCAGCGATGGCCGTGACGACGAGCGAGGAGCCATTCCTCGTGTCGCCTGCCACAAAGACCGGGGTCTCCCCTTCTGCCTCCGCGCGGTGGGAGTCTTCCGCCACAAGCGTCGGACGTACGCCGCCGCGGAACTCGTGCATCTCGACGCCGAGCGAGGAAAGGATCTCCCTCGTGGGGCCGGAGAAGCCCATTGCGATGAGGACAAGCTGGGCCGCAAGCTCATGCTCGGAGCCCTCGATACGCTGCGGCTTGCCGGCGCTCCAGTCGAGGTCTGCGACCTTGAGGCCCTGAAGCGAGCCATCCTCGCCACGGAGGACCTCCATGGTGTCAGATGCCCAGGAGCGCGGGTCGGCTCCCTGGACTGCCTCAGCCTCGAGCTGGCCATAGTCGGTCTTCTTCACATTCGGCCACTCAGGCCAGGCGTTGCCGGGCTTCCTTGCATCCGGAGGAGCAGGCAGGAACTCGAGCTGGTGGACGCTCTTGGCGCCCTGGCGAAGCGCCGTTGCGACGCAGTCCGTGCCCGTATCGCCGCCGCCGATGACGACGACGTCCTTGCCCTTGGCAGAGATGGCAGGAGCCTTGCCGGAAAGGACCGACTTCGTCGAGGAGGTCAGATAGTCGACGGCGAGGACGACGCCCTCCCCATCTGCACCCGGCACCCTGAGCGTGCGGGCAGCGCCAGCGCCTGCAGCGACGACGATAGCGTCGAAGCTGTTCTTGAGCCACTCGGCCACGGCCGGATCGGTCGCATCACGGGAGGTCTCGAACTCGATGCCGGAGTCCTCCATGAGCTTGACACGGCGCTCGACGACCTCCTTCGGGAGCTTCATGTTCGGGATGCCGTACATGAGAAGGCCGCCCGCACGGTCAGACTTCTCGACAACCGTCACGGCAAAGCCGCGGCGGGCAAGCTCCCAGGCAGCTGCCAGGCCGGAGGGGCCAGAGCCCACGACGGCGACGCTCTTTGCGTCGTCTGCGTGCTTCGCAAGCGGCTTCATGTAGCCGGACTCCCAGGCGTGATCGGAGATGGCGCGCTCGTCGTCCCTGATCGTCATCGGCTCCTGGTGGAGGCCCAGGTTGCAGGCCACCTCGCAGAGTGCCGGGCAGACTCTGCCCGTGAACTCGGGGAACGGGTTCGTGAGGCTCATGCGTGCAGCCGCATCGTCCCAGAGGCCGCGGTAGAGAAGATCGTTCCACTCAGGAATCAGGTTGTGGAGCGGGCAGCCGGACGTGCGGGCCGGACCGAACGAGATGCCGGTCTGGCAGAACGCGACACCGCAGTACATGCAGCGGCTGGCCTGCAGCTCCTGCAGCTCTTCGGAGAGAGGCTGGGCAAGCTCGCCGAAGTCCTTGAGCGCGTCCTTGGCAGGACGCATGCCATGTTCCTGGCGATCGATCGAAAGATATGCTCCTGGCTTTCCCATGGCCTACATCTCCTTCCTCATGGTCTCGAATGCATACTCGACCGCATCCTCGTGGCTCTTGCCCTGCTTCTCCGCCTCGCGCGTGAGGGTAAGGGCACGTTCGTACTCGTGCGGGATGACCTTCACGAACTCAGGCACGATATCGTCGAAGCGGTAGAGCATCTTGATGCCGAGCGGGCTCTTCGTGCGGCGGACATGCTCCTCGATAAGGCTGTGGATGAGCGTGATGTCGTCCCCGTCGACCGGCTTCAGGCTGACCATGTCCATGTTCGTGCGGTCCTTGAGCGTGCGGTGCTCGTCGAACACGTAGGCGATGCCGCCGGACATGCCGGCTGCAAAGTTCTGTCCGACCTCGCCGAGGATGAGTGCCACGCCGCCTGTCATGTACTCGCAGCCGTGGTTGCCCACGCCCTCGCACACGATCGTGGCGCCGGAGTTGCGGACGCCGAAGCGCTGGCCGGCAAGGCCGTTGATGAAGCCCTTGCCCGACGTGGCGCCGTAGAAGGCAACGTTGCCGATTGCGACATTCTCGTTGAACTTGAACGTCGCCGATGCAGGAGGAGCCACCGTCAGGATGCCGCCGGAGAGGCCCTTGCCGAAGTAGTCGTTCGCATCGCCCGAGATGTTGAGCGTGATACCCGCCGGCAGGAATGCGCCGAAGGACTGACCGCCCGAGCCTTCGCAGTCAATCGTGATCGAGCCCTCAGGCAGGCCCTCGGGATGCTTTGCCGTCACGGCAGAGCCGAGCATCGTCCCGACGCAGCGGTTCACGTTCGAGATGTCCGCATGGAAGTGGATAGGACGAAGCGATTCCCTGGCCGTCTTCGTGTACGGGATGAAGAGCGTGGAGTCGAGCGTCTGGGAGAGCCCTGAGTCCATAGCCATGCTCGGCAGATAGTGCTTTGCCTCGGCGCCCGGGATATCCTTGCCGAACTCGTTCGTGACCTGGGCCAGAATCGGCGAGAGGTCGAGCGTGTTGGCCTTCCAGTTGTTCTCCACCTTGACCTGGCGCAGGCACTCGGGATGTCCGACCATCTCGTCGACCGTGCGGAAGCCGAGCTGGGCCATGTGCTCTCTGAGCTCCTCTGCCACGAACATCATGAAGTTCACGACGTGCTCAGGCTTGCCGACGAAGCACTTGCGCAGGCGGCAGTTCTGGGTGGCAAGGCCGATCGGGCAGGTGTCCTGCTGGCAGTCGCGCTGCATGAGGCAGCCCATGGAAAGGCAGACCGCCGTCGCGAAGCCGAACTCCTCGGCACCGAGCAGACATGCTACGGCCACATCGCGGCCGTCCATGAGCTTGCCGTCAGCCTCGAGCACGACACGGGAGCGGAGGCCGTTCCTGAGGAGCGTCTGCTGCGTTTCGGCGAGGCCAAGCTCGAGGGGCAGTCCTGCATGGTAGATGGAGTCGCGCGGGGCTGCACCGGTGCCGCCATTGGCGCCGGAGATCGTGATCTTGTTCGCGCCGCCCTTGGCTACGCCTGTGGCAATCGTGCCGACGCCTGCTTCGGAGACGAGCTTCACGGAGATGCGGGCGCCCGGGTTGGCATTCTTGAGGTCGAAGATGAGCTCTGCCAGGTCCTCGATCGAGTAGATGTCGTGATGAGGCGGAGGCGAGATCAGGCCGACGCCCGGCGTCGAGCGGCGAACCTCAGCGACCCACGGCCAGACCTTGCGGCCCGGCAGGTGTCCGCCCTCGCCCGGCTTTGCGCCCTGAGCAAGCTTGATCTGGATCTCCTTTGCGCTCATGAGGTAGCGGCTCGTGACGCCGAAGCGCGCCGATGCCACCTGCTTGATTGCAGAGAGCTTCGAATCGCCGTTCGGAAGCGTCGTCTCGCGGGACGGGTTCTCGCCGCCCTCGCCGGTGTTCGACTTCGCGCCGATGCGGTTCATTGCGATGGCCATGCACTCATGTGCCTCTTCGGAGATGGCGCCGTAGGACATGGCGCCCGTCGTGAAGTGCTTCACGATCTCAGAGGCAGGCTCGACCTCGTCGAGAGGCACAGGACCCGAGGCGAGCGGCACGAACTCGAGGAGGTCGCGCAGGACGATCGAGCGGTTCTTCGGATGGAGCGCCTTCGAGTACTGCTTGAAGAGATCGTAGTCGCCCTCGCGCACAGCACGCTGGAGGAGGTAGATGACCTGCGGCGTGATCATGTGGTCCTCGCCGCCGAGAGGCCTCCACTTCGTGAGGCCAGAGCTTGCAAGCTGGTCGGGAGCCGGGCTCTTCTTCAGAGCCTCTGCCTCGTCGTAGCGCTCGTTGCACTCGCGCTCGACATCGGCCACGCCCAGGCCGCCGACACGGGAGACCGTGTTCTTGAAGTTCTTGTCCACGAACTCCTTCGAGAAGCCGACGATCTCGAAGATCTGGGCAGAGTGGTAGCCCTGCATCGTCGAGATGCCCATCTTGGACATGACGGAGACGATGCCCTTCGTGATTGCCTTGTTGTAGTTCGCGATGCCCTCTTCGGCGGAAAGGGCAAGCTCGCCCTTCTCGGAGAGCGCACGGATGCAGTCATGGGCCATGTACGGATAGATGCCGGAGGCAGAGTAGCCGACAAGCGTCGCGAAGTCATGCGGCGTGATTGCATCGCCACACTCGACGACGAGGTCGGCACGGGTACGGATGCCAGCAGCAAGCAGGCGGTTGTGGACAGAGCCGACAGCAAGAAGCGACGGGATGGAGACTTCGCCGTCTGCTGCACGGTCGGAGAGGACGATGATGTTCACGCCCTCGCGCACGGCTGCGACGATCTCGTCGCCGAGCTCGTCAAGCGCCTTCTCCAGTGGTTCATCTCCGCCGTCACGCTTGTAGGTGGCGAAGAAGCGGCGTGCCTCGAATCCCTCATGGTCGATAGCGCAGATGCGGTCGAACTCGTCCTTCGTGAGGATCGGGCCCTGGAGTCGCACGAGGCGGCAGTTGTCGCGCATGTCCTCGAGGAGGTTGCCATGGTTGCCGAGATAGAGCAGGGTCGACGTCACGAAGCTCTCACGAAGCGCATCGATAGGCGGGTTCGTGACCTGGGCGAAGAGCTGGTTGAAGTAGTCGAAGAACGAGCGCGGGTGGCGGGAAAGCACTGCCAGAGGAATGTCTGCACCCATGGAAGCCAGAGGGGCTGCGCCCTTCTGCGCCATAGGAAGTATTGCCTCTTCCACATCGTCGAAGTGGTAGCCGTGGCGGGCAAGCCTCGTCACGAGCGGCACCTTTGCATCATGCTGCTCGAAGGGATCGGAGTCTGCAGGCTTCAGGTCTTCGACGTCGATCGTCTCTGCGGCAGCCCAGTCACGGTATGGCTTCTGGTTTGCGAAGGCCTCCTTGATTTCGTCGTCCCAGAGCACGCGGCCCTTTGCAGGATCGACAAGAAGCATCTGGCCCGGGCCGAGAGAGCCGGTCTGGAGCACCTCTTCAGGGTCGCAGCGAAGGGCACCGACCTCGGAGGTGAGAATCAGGCGATCATCGCGTGTCACATAGTAGCGGGCAGGACGAAGGCCGTTTCTGTCAAGGGCAGCGCCCGTGACGATGCCGTCCGTGAAGGCGATGGCAGCAGGGCCATCCCAGGACTCCATGAGCATGGACTGGTAGGAGTCATAGGCGCGGCGCTTTTCCGAGAGGCTCGGGTTCTTGTCCCACGGCTCAGGCAGGAGCATCGAGACCGCACGCGGAAGCGAGCGGCCGTTCATGGTCAGGAACTCGAGCACGTTGTCGAGGATGGCAGAGTCTGAGCCCTCACGGTTGATGATGGGGATGACCTTTTTCAAGTCTGCACCCATGACAGGAGAGTACAGGCCCGGCTCACGGGCACGAATCCAGTTCACGTTGCCCTTGAGCGTGTTGATCTCGCCGTTGTGGATGATGTAGCGGTTCGGGTGTGCACGCTCCCAGCTCGGCGTCGTGTTCGTGGAGTAGCGGGAGTGCACAAGCGCGATTGAGGACTCGGTCGAAGCATCGGCCAGATCCGGATAGAAGCGGCGCATCTGCGTCGCGACAAGCATGCCCTTGTAGACGATCGTGCGGCTGCTCATCGAGCAGACATAGAAGATCTTGCCCGAAAGCGCGCTCTCAGCGTCGGCCTTCTTCTCGATGACGCGGCGGCAGACATAGAGCGCACGCTCGAACGCCTGGCCACGCTCCACGTTCTCGGGACGGCCCAGGAATGCCTGGACGATCGTCGGCATGCATGCCTTGGCAGTCTCGCCGAGGTCGTGGGCATCCGTCGGAACCGAGCGCCAGAAGAGCAGAGGAATGCCCTGCTCGGCGCAGCCATCCTCGAATACGCGCTTTGCGACAGCGAGGCCCTCTTCATCCTGCGGGAAGAAGAGCATGGCGACACCGTAGTCGCCCTCATCTGGCAGAAGGTAGCCATAGCGCTGTGCCTCGCGGCGGAAGAAGCGGTGCGGCACCTGGAACAGGATGCCGGCGCCGTCGCCGGTATTGTGCTCGAGGCCCTTGCCGCCACGGTGCTCGAGGTTCACAAGGACGCTCAGGGCGTCGTCGATCATCTGGTGGGAACGCTGGCCCTTCAGATGGGCAAGCGCGCCGATGCCGCAGGCATCATGCTCGAACTCGGGACGGTAGAGTCCCTCGTTCTCTGAAGAAGCGCAGGCCTGCGCATGCTGGTCGGCATGCAGCTGGTTGTCTGAACTCATAAGGTTTCTCCCTTGCGTGTCTTCCCTCTCAGCTTCGATGTGAGTCTACGCAAGGATTGTTTCCACCCAGTGAGCACCCCCGGGAAGACAGAAAGGCTTCTCGGAGTTGTCATTCGAACGAATCATACCCGAAACATAGCCAAACACACGCCCGACATGTTTTCAGCACCCTTGACACTCCCCACGGCTAAAGCTGGGGGGATTCTCGCTTCGACGCAGATAGCCTTCCTCCGCCTTGCGGCGGAAGCTGGTCTTACGCCTGCTCCACGAGCGTTCGGGACGCTTACGCGTCCCCGGTTCCCGCAAGCCCTGCGGTACCGTCTGCTTCATTCAGAAGCCGCGCTCCTTCCCGCGCGATGTTGACCGCCGCGTTGAGGTCGCGGTCGTGGCTCGCCCCGCAGACGGGGCACGTCCACGCACGGACGGAGAGCGGCAGCTCCTCTAGGACATGCCCGCAGCACGAGCACATCTTCGAGGATGGATACCAGCGGCTCACCTTCACGAAACGCCGCCCGTGCCAGGCGCACTTGTATTCCAGCTGGCGGGCCATCTCGGACATGGAGGCGTCCGCGACGGACTTGGCCAGACGGCGGTTCTTCTCCATCCCACTGACGTTCAGGTCCTCGACCGCGATGGCTTGGCTCTCGCGCACCGCATCCGTCGTGGCCTTGTGGATGGCATCCTTGCGCTGGTTGGCTATCCGCTCATGGACGAGCGCTACCTTCCTCTTCTGCTTCTCCCTTCTCTTGGACCCCTTCTGCTTGCGGGACAGGCGCCTTTGCTCCCGGGCGAGCTTCCTCTCGCCTTTGGCAAGCGCCTTGGGGTTTGCGACCTTCATGCCATCGCTCCGGGCCATGAGGTCGTGCACGCCGGCGTCGATGCCGAGCACCGCGATGGCGCCCGGCGCTGCCTCGGGTTCCGGGCAGTCCGTGCAGCACAGGCACACGAAGTATCTGCCAGAGGGCACCTGCTTCACCGTTGCCGAGAGCACGCGGCCCTCGATCCTCCTGCTCACCCGCGCCTTCACGAGGCCGAGCTTGGGGAGCTTCACATGGCGTGGGTCTGGGACGCATGCCATGTTTGTGCGGTACGACCTGCGGCCTGCATGCTTGGACCTGAACTTCGGGAACCCCGTCCTGCCTGGATTGCGGAAGAAGTTCTGGTATGCCCTGTCCAGGTCGCGCAGGGACTGCTGCAGCGCCATGGAGTCCACCTCCGCAAGGAAGGGCGCGTCTGTCTTCTTCCAAACCGGCAGCTGCGTCATGTACGAGCCGATGCCCCGGGACTTTCCGTTCCGCCCATATTCTTCCTGGCGCATGGCAAGGACCCTGTTGTAGACATATCTGCAGCAGCCGAAGGTTCGCCCGATGAGCTCTCGCTGCCGCGCGTTCGGATAGATGCGTATCTCATAGGAGCGCTCCACTCCAGGCCACCCCCTGCCCTCTCCCGGAATCCCTGCCCATGCCGCCTGCAGGTATTGGCCTGCGGCGTCTCCGTGCCCTCTGGATGGATTATGCCACGCCCTGCTGTCCGCGTGCCTTCATGCTGCCGCTGCGCCTCATATCCCCATAGCTGAAGCCAGGGGTTTTACGGCGCTTTTGATAAAGCCGGCATAGGAAAAGGACGGATACCTGAAGCTGCATCCGTCCCTGGCTCTTACGCCTCTGGCACCTTGCCGGTCGCTATGATCTCTTCGAGCGCTGCCTCGTCGAGCACAGGCACGCCCAGGCTCTGCGCCTTCGTGAGCTTCGAGCCTGCCGCTGCTCCCGCGACGACGTAGCTCGTCCGCTTCGAGACGCTGCCCGAGACCTTGGCGCCCATGGCCTTGAGCTTCGCGCCTGCCTCATCTCTTGTATAGTGCTCGAGCGTGCCTGTGAGCACGAACGTGAGGCCGGAAAGCGTCTGCGGCACTTCCGGCTCCTCACCGAAGCCGGGCTGCTCGAGCATCACGCCTGCCGCACGCAGGCGCTCGAGCACGGCTACGTTCTCCTTGATCTCGAAGAACTCGTGCACAGCATGGGCAATCTTGGGACCGATGCCCTCGATCGAGGCGATCGTCTCCTCATCGGCGAGCATGAGAGCCTCGAGCGAGCCGAAGCGCTTGGCCAGAAGCTGTGCCACATTCGTGCCGACATGACGGATGCCAAGGCCGAAGAGGACGCGCGAGAGCCCCTGCTTCTTGGAGGCCTCGATCTGCTCCATGATCTTCTTTGCGATCGTGGGGCCGACGACGATCGCGTCGCCCTCGATATGATCCTTCGTCGTCGTGTCATAGACGCGTCCGGTCTGGGTGCCGGCAAGCATGTCTTCTGTGAGATGGTCGTAGTAGTCAGCCACATCGCGCACGGCTCCCTCATCGAGGAGGTGCTTCACGATCTCCTCGCCGAGGCCGTCGATATCCATCGCAGGACGGCTGCCCCAGTGGATGAGGCGCTCCAGAGCCTGTGCCGGGCAGTCGATGGAGACGCAGCGGCAGGCGACCTCTCCCTCTTCCTGGACAACGGGGCTTCCGCAGGACGGGCATACCTTCGGCATCTCCCACTCGGGCCGCGCTGCATGCTCTTGCGCCATCTCTCCGTCAAGCACCGGTCCCACGACCTCGGGGATGACATCGCCGGCCTTGTGGACGACGATCGTGTCGCCGACACGCACATCGCGGCGGTGCACCTCGTCGATGTTATGAAGGGTTGCCCTGGCAATCGTGGATCCAGCAACGACGACCGGATCGAATTCGGCAACCGGCGTGAGCACGCCCGTGCGGCCTACCTGCACCCTGATCTCGCGGAGCACGGTCTTCTTCTCTTCAGGCGGAAACTTGAAGGCAATCGACCAGCGCGGAGCGCGTGCCGTGAAGCCCAAGGTCTCCTGTCCCGAGAACTCGTCGACCTTTACGACGACGCCGTCGATATCGTAGTCGAGGCTGTCTCTGTGGGCCAGAGCATCGGCGCAGTACTCGTGCACGGCCTTCGAGCTTGTGACGCGCCTCGCATGCGGATTCACGCTGAAGCCGCAGGACGAGAGCCAGGCGAGGAAGTCATGCTGCGTCGTCACGGCTAGTGGCCCTTCGTCTGCGACGGCGTAGATGAAGGTCTCGAGGTCGCGGGCACCTGTGACCTTCGGATCCTTCTGGCGCAGCGACCCTGCGGCTGCATTCCTCGGGTTCGCGAAGGGCGGACGTCCTGCCGCATCGTTCTCCTCGTTCAGGCGCTGGAAGCTGTGGCGCGGCATGTAGACCTCGCCCCTGACCTCGATCGAGCGACCGAAGCCACCGTCGGCGATCTTTGCAAGGCCTGCCCTTGCAAGCGTGCGCGGGATGTCCTTGATCGTGAGGGCGTTCTGGGTCACATCCTCGCCTGTCGTGCCGTCGCCGCGGGTGGCAGCACGCACAAGCCTGCCATCACGGTAGGTAAGCGCAATGCCCAGGCCATCGATCTTGAGCTCGCACGTATAGGCAAGCGGATGCTCCGGCGAGGCGCCGAGCGCCTCGTCCGTGCGTGCGAGCCACTCGTCGAGCTCCTCGAGGTTCATTGCATCGTCGATCGAGTACATGCGCTGGGCATGGCGGACGGGTGCGAACTGCTCGCTCACGAAGCCGCCGATGCGCTGCGTGTAGGAGTCGGGCGTCACAAGCTCGGGGTGCGCTGCCTCGATGCCCTGGAGCTCGCGGAGATAGCGGTCGAACTGGGCATCGGTCATCTCCGGCGCATCGAGCGCATAGTAGGCATAGGCCGCATGGTTCAAGATCTCGTTCAGGCGTGCCGCATGCTCCCGGGGCGTCTCTTTCGTCCCTTCGCCTTCCGGCACCGGCGTGCTTCCGCCGAAGAGCGACATCTGGTCTGCCATCTTCTGCCTCCCTATCGAAGATGCACAAGGCATCGAATCATTTCATCCTCTGACAGGGTAGCGCACCAGGAACGCACGGTGCCGCCCAAAGCCCATCCCCACGGCGAAACCCGAAGCGCCCTGTACGCAGGAGCGGGTATAGTCGGCCCTGTGTCCATGCGACCTTGAAGGAGCTCATCGATGCCCCAGCCTGAAACATCCTCACATACCCCCCACGCAGAAGGCAGAGACCTTCCTCGCCTTCCTCCTGCTTTCGACCATCCCTGCCTTCATCGCCGGCATCAGCACCTTCGCTGCGCTCTGGGCTGTCGACAAGCTGCGCGATAGCGTCTGGGACGCAGCGGCAGAGCAGCTGCCACCTGTCCTCTCCCGGCTCTCCCCGCTTCTGCTCTGCCTTGCAGGCGGCCTCATCATCGGCCTCTGGACGAGGCGCTGCGGCTTCAAGCTCGACACGATGCACCAGGTCTTCGGCATCTGCCGTAAGGAGGGCGGCTACCATATCCCGCACCTCGGAAAGACCCTGGGCCTCTTCTTCGCACCGATCGTCTTCGGCGGCGCCATCGGCCCCGAGGCAGGCATCGCAGGCTTTGCCGCAGCAGGATTCACGGCGGTGCTCGACAAGACGAGAATCGGTGGCACTGGCGCCCTGAGTGCCGACACCCATCCCTTCCGCCGCGCCATCAGGACGCTCCTCGATACAGACGACGAGGCACAGGCCTCGAAGGAGGCAAAGGAGACGCTTCAGGAGCTGCCGCTCGGAAAGCTCTGGAAGGTACTGCTTTGGATCCTTGCTGCCATCTTCTTCGTGCTCGGCTGGGCTTGCGTATCGCATGTCCTCGGCTCTGCTGGCGAGATGCCGCGCTTCGAGGGCATGGACTACGCCACGGCCGACTGGGGTGCAGGCATCGTGGCGCTCCTGCTTGGCTACGCGTTTGCACTCTTCGCGCTTGCCGCCCAGAAGGTGGCCGCGAGCATCTCTTCTGCCATAGGCCCCGACCCCTTGAAGAAGGCGCTCCTCGCCGGCCTTGTGCTCGGCGGCCTTGCCTGCATTCTTCCCGACCTCACGTTCTCCGGCCAGGACGATATTGTGGACCTCATCGATACCTGGCAGAGCTGGGCACCAGCACTTCTCATCCTCGTTGCCTTCGTGAAGATATGCATGACAAAGATGTGCGTGGCGCTCGACTGGACAGGCGGCGAGTTCTTCCCGACGATCTTCTGCGGCGTCGCGCTTGGCTACGCCGTGGCATCGCTCATGGGTGCAGACCCGCTCCTGCCGGTTGCTGTTGCTGCAGGAGCTGCGGTCGGCGGCTGGACAAGAAAGCCGATCCTCTCGACTGCTGTCCTGGCACTGTGCTTTCCGCCGATCGCATTGCCCGTAGTGCTTGCAGCCTCCTGGATTGCCGCAGAGCTTCCCCACCCCCAGAAGAAGGCAGCATGAGCCAGAAAGATATGGCTTCCAGCAAGCGGGCAGGCACCACGCCTGCCCGCTTTTCTGCAGCCGAATCCTGTCACCTGCAGAGCCTACGCTGGACATGCCTGGTACCTTCAGTCTTGGAGATGCATATCCATGGTACAGAGAGTGATCGTCGAGCACCGGGGCTGCGGCTACGGCTGCTTCACGACATGGCCATCCTCATCGTGGCCGCGCTCCTCATTGCAGTCCTTCCCCATGTGGGAGCGGTGGCGGCAGGAGTCGGTCTCTATTTCCTCATGCGCTACATCTGGCGGCAATACGTCCAGCAGCGCCCCGATGCTTCCTTCGTGCAGTGGGGCCTGCAGTTCGCGCCAATCACACGAAAGATCATGGCAGCGCTGCTCTGCTGCGCCTTGGCCGCTTCCCTCATGGTCGCCTTTGCCGCAAGCGCAGGGATGAGCGCCGAGACGAGGAATGCCATGACCACAAGCGAGCAGCAGGAAGAGCCGCATGGCCGCAATGAGCCTGAGGCTGGCCAGAGCGAAGAGTCCCAGAGCACCGTCACAGTAGGCTTCGTGTCCGCAGATTCCGAGTTCTACGCCAGGCTCCGCATCTCTGCCTAGACTGAAGCCTCATCTCATTGGCGTGCAGAAACAGCAGGACGGGCAGGTCCCGAAGAGCCTGCCCATCCTGCCATTCTGCCTTGTATGCAAGAGCTACTTGATTGCGGTCACCGTGTAGCCGGCGTCTGCGACGGCCTTCTTGAGCTTGTCGTCGGACACGAGAAGCCCGGCGTCGAGCGTCGCGTTCTTGTTCTCGAGCGAGACGTGGACGTTCTTCACGCCGCGGACACCCTCGAGCGCCTCGGTCACGTGCTGGACGCAGTGCTCGCACATCATGCCATCGATAGAAAGCGTCTTTGCTGCCATATCTTTTCCTTCCTCTCCGGACGGATTCTCATCCGTCCCCTCCGATACGCTGACTTTCGTTTCCTTTGCCGAAGCATCTGCCTTGGCTTTGGAAGGCTTCCAGGCAAAGAGCCTGAGCGCGTTCGAGACGACGAACACGGACGAGAAGCCCATTGCCGCTGCGCCCACCATTGGGTTCAGCGTGATGCCCCACGGGGTGAGCACGCCGATTGCGACCGGAATGCAGATCGCATTGTAGAAGAGCGCCCAGAACAGGTTCTGGCGGATGTCCCTCATCGTCGCACGGGAGAGCTCGATCGCCGTTGCGATATCGGCCGGATCGGAGTGCATGAGGACGATATCGGCAGAGCCGATCGCCACATCCGTGCCGGCACCGATCGCGATGCCCACATCGGCGCGGGCGAGGGCCGGCGCATCGTTGATGCCGTCACCGACCATTGCGACCTTGTGTCCCTGGCGCTCGAGGTCGTGGACCTTCTTCTCCTTCTGGTCGGGAAGGACGCCTGCCACGACCTCGTCGACACCGACCTCAGAGGCGATGACAGAGGCGGTCTTCGGCTGGTCGCCCGTGAGCATGATGGTATGTATGCCCATCTGGTGGAGGCGGGCGATTGCAGAGGCAGATGTCGGCTTCACGACGTCCGCGATTGCGACAAGAGCGGAAAGCTTGCCGTCAGCAGCGATGAAGAGCGGGGTCTCAGCCTTGGCTGCTGCTGCATCTGCTGCAGACACGAGCTCGGAGACATCGACACCGCGCTCCTTCATGAGGCGGGCGTTGCCGATCAGGAGCTTCACGCCCGAGACAGTGCCGGCAAGGCCGCCGCCCGGAATCTGGGTGAAGTCTGAGACGTCTGCGTCAGCTGCTGCCTTCTCGTCCTCTGCGTAGCTCACGACAGCCTGGGCAAGCGGGTGCTCGCTTCTGCTCTCGAGCGCTGCCGCAAGGGAAAGGACATCCTTTCCAGCAGAAGCTGCCGCCACGAACGATGTCACGCGGGGCTTGCCCTCCGTGATCGTGCCTGTCTTGTCGAGGACGACCGTATCGAGGTCTCCTGCGCACTCGAGCGATTCTGCGCTCTTGATCAGGATGCCGACCTTGGCGCCACGCTCCGTACCGACCATGATGGCGGTAGGAGTGGCAAGGCCCAAAGCGCAGGGGCAGGAGATGACAAGGACAGAGACCGCGTGGTTGAAGGCAACAGCGAAGTCTCCGGGTGCCAGGAACGCGAGCCAGAGGACGAAGGTCGCCGCAGCAATGGCCATAACGATGGGGACGAAGACGCCGGCGATGCGGTCAGCCGTGCGCTCGATCGGAGCCTTCGAGTTCGTGGCCTCATCGACGAGCCTGATGATGTGGGAAAGGGTCGTATCGGCACCGACAGCGGTCGCACGCATCTGGAACCAGCCAGCCTGGACGACCGTGGCACCCGTCACCTTGTCCCCTGCTGCCTTCTCGGCAGGGACGGGCTCGCCTGTGATGGCAGACTCATCGACAGATGCCGTGCCTTCAGTGAGCACACCGTCCACCGGCACAGACTCGCCGGTGCGGACGACGAGGATATCGCCTTCGCGCACATCGTCAGAAGAGATCTTCTGCTCTTCCCCGTCGCGGATAACCGTTGCGGTCTTGGGAGCAAGGTCCATAAGTGCTGAAAGCGCGCTTGTCGTCTTGCCCTTGGCACGCGCCTCGAAGTACTTGCCGAGCGTGATGAGGACCAGGATCGTGCCGGCAGAATCGAAGTAGAGGCTATGCATCATTGCATAGTGGGCAGCCTCCATGTCCATGACGCCCAGAGCCTCTGCCATCTGGTAGACACCGACGAGCGAATAGAGATAGGACGCAGCCGAGCCCACGGCGATGAGCGAATCCATGTTGGGCGAAAGATGGAAGAGCGTCTTGAAGCCCATCTGGAAGTAGCTTCTGTTCACAAAGAGCACGAACGTCGTAAGAAGGAGCTGCGTCACCGCGCTTGCCATCATCCCTTCCATGCCAGCAAGGCCCGGAACCTCAGGCCAGCCGAGCATGGAGCCCATTGCGATATAGAAGAGCGGCACGCCGAACACAAGCGACCAGATGAGCTGCTTCTGCTTCGCGGCAATCGCCTTGTCTGCGGCGATCTTGGGATCGACGAAGGCAGCTGCCTTCTCGGATGTGCTTGCACGGGAGCGCGGGGCAGCGCCGTAGCCTGCCTTGTCGATAGCGGCAACGACCGCATCGAGCGTCTTCGGCTTTCCGTCGTAGACGAGCTCCATCGAATTCTTCAGCAGGTTGACTTGGGCCTGGCTCACGCCTTTGACGCCTGACGCGGCACGCTGCACACGCGCTTCGCACGCAGCGCATGTCATGCCCGTGATATCGAAGGTCTCCTTTGCATCAGCCATGCTGGCCTCCTTTCAATACCCATATGGGGTATATCGCAGTGACAGATATGCCTCAGCTCTCCTACAGAAGGGCCTGCAGGAGGCAAGGCCCCTAGTAGAACTTCTTGAAGAGGTCCATGACCTCGTCGACGACCTCGACGTTTCCTTCCTGCACCTGTTCCACGACGCAGGTCTCGAGGTGGTCGCGCATCACTTCGCGAGAGATTGCCTTGACGGCGCTCTCGACGGCGGCGAGCTGTGTCAGCACATCGCCGCAGTAGCGGTCGGAATCGACCATGTTCTTGATGCCATTGAGCTGGCCGATGGCACGGTTGATGCGCCGGTCCACATCATGCTTGAGCTTCTCGGAGCGCGGCGTATGCTTCTGGCTTCCGCATGCCGGGCAGCTCTCCTGCTCTGTGGCTTCCTTCTTCTCTTCTGCCATCGTCGGTCCCTCCTGCCATACCCCCAAGGGGTTCTTGCTGCTGCCTACTATATGCCCCTTGGGGGTATATCGCAAACAGAGAAATCCTCTCCATACGGAGGTCACATTCTTACGAACGAAAATGTCCCTCCCGCTCTTTGGAAGCGGAGGGGACAATAAAGCAGGACGGTCAATGTTTCTGGACTTATCCGAGAAGCTCGCGGACAGATGCTTCCGCAGCATCCTTCGTTGAAGCCCAGCTGCCCTGGACCATCCGGGGCTTGCCGCCGCCACGGCCATCAAGCTTCTTGTTGAGCTCCTTGCAGGCAGGACGCAGGTCTTCTTCCTTCGCTGCCAGGACATAGGCTATGCGCGCTGCATCTCCCGGCACATCGGAGAGGGCTGCCACTTTCTCGACGTCCTCGCGTGCAAGCGCTGTCTCGCAGACAAAGCGGAGCTCGTCGATCTCGAGCCCCTCCTGGAACCAGAGAAGGAAGCTTCCTTCCGGTGCAGCCGCAGCCACATCCTGTGCAAGCTTCTCCTTCCTCGCCTGCTTGAGCTCGTGCTTGTAGTCATCCTTCTCGGCAGACAGGCGCTTCACGGCCTCAGGCACCTCTTCGTCTGCAACGGAGAGGAAGTTGCTCGTATCCCTGAGCTCCTCCATGCGCTCCTCGCAGAGCTCGAGCGCACGCCTGCCGCAGAGCAGCTCGAGGCGGGTCTTCTTCTTTTTCGTGCTCATGCGCACGATCTTGATGAGGCCGACCTGGCCCGACGACGAGAGATGCGTGCCGCAGCAGGCGCAGGTATCGACGCCTTCGATCTCGACGATGCGGATCTGGCCTTCGTGGTCCTTCTTGCTGCGATAGTCCATTGCTTCGAGCTCATCCGGCGTCGGCAGAAGGGCGCGCACCGGCACATCGGCACGAACGGCTGCATTGGCACGGCGCTCCACGTCGAGTGCATCCTCTGCCGTGAGCACGCCGTCGAAGTCGACCTCGATGCTCTTCTCTCCCATATGGAAACCGATGTTGTCGTAGCCGAAGAGCTTGTGCACGATGCCCGAAACGATATGCTCGCCGGTATGTGCCTCCATGTTGTCGCGGCGCCAGGTCCAGTCGAGCGCACCGTGCACCTCAGAGCCGACAGGAAGCGCCACATCGCTCAGATGCACGACGCCTTCTTCGCTGCCATCCTCTGCCTTGCCAGGCACCGCCTCTGCGACATGGGCGACTACCGCATCCTCGCCCTCGCCGAGCGTGAGCGTGCCGCGGTCTCCCGGCTGGCCGCCACCCGTCGGATAGAAGGCCGTTTGAGATAGCTCGATGGCATATCCCCCATCGTGCGGCTCGCACGAGGTGACTGATGCCACGAACTCCTTTGCATAGGGCTCCCGGTAATAGAGATCGTCGAATGTCTGCATGAAGTTCAGGTCCTTCCGAAGATGCCTTCTGGCACCCAATCGTTTCTGTACCGGGACATGATAGGCCCCAGCGCCTTTGCTGCGCAAACCGAGAAGATGCCCTGCCTGGCATATATACGACTATCGCTGTATCTTCTGCATTTCCGCCGGCGGGATGGCAGGCCAAGCCAGCATCGACTTCCCCCACAATGGATAGGCAGACAGAGGACCTATCTTTCCAGGAAGGATGACCCATGATCGGCGACAGGGGCTTTGATATCACCGCAGATGCATATGCTGAAGCCGGAAGGCGTGAGGCGCTCAGAGGCGTCTGCAGATGCGTGCTTTCCCAGATAGAGCGGCCCTACCCCTGCTCAGAGCGCCAGACGCTCACCTGTGCCGAAGACCTCGAGCTGCCCCGCAAGCGCTTCCCGGCATTCTATGGCTCCTTCGACTGGCATTCCTGCGTCCACTCGCACTGGACGCTTGTCCGCATGCTCAAGGACAATGTCCTGACAGACGTACCTGAGCTCGAGAAGACTGCAGCAGCGCAGCTCTCCCGCACGTTCGCGCCTGACCTTATGGAGCAGGAGGCCAGAAGCTGGAAGGAGAAGGTGCCCCAGTGGGAGGAGAAGCCCTACGGCTGGACCTGGGAGCTTGCCCTCGATCAGGAGCTGGGAAAGCTCGCGAATGCTGCGGAAAGCCCCTACGCCGATGAGGCCAAGGCCTGGCAAGCAGCCCTCTCCCCGCTCACCGAGGAGATGCACAGGCGCGTGGCAGGCTGGATAGCGCATCTCTCGCTTCCGGCCCGCACGGGCATGCACTCGGACACTGCCTGGTCGCTTGCCATGGCGGCAGACTGTGCAGAGGCGACAGATGACCAGGAGCTCCTGGAGTCCGTCTGCATGGCAGCCGTCCGTCTCTTTGGAAATGACATGGAGGCACCTCTTGCCTATGAGCCCGAGGCCGATACCTTCACCTCGGCAATCCTGAATGAAGCCGCCCTCATGGCAAGAGTCCTGCCTGGGGAGGCATATCTCTCCTGGATGAAGGGCTATATGCCAGCACTCTTCTCCGAGAGCTTCTCTTCGCCTCTTCTGGCAGATCTTCCCGGCAAGTGGGACGGCACCGGATACCTCGAGGTGCATACCGTGGCACTTCCGACCTCCCGTGCCCTTGCCGCAAGGGATGCAGCAGCTGCGCTTCCTGCCGGCACCGCACGTGACCGCCTCTCCCAGGAGGCTTCGCGCTGGCTCGTCCAGGGTATCCAGGATGTCGAGCTTTCGGGATATCTCGCCGACCACTGGGTCGGCAGCTTCGTCTGTGCCGCCCTCGCCGACTGAGGCTGGCATAGGTTCGCTCCCAAGCCTCAATCCATAGCCTCATGCTATGGATATCGCTCGCTAATAGATAGTTTTCTATGAATCACCTATCTGGCACCATTTCTGTCCGTACACCAGAGAACCGTTCAGGGCACGGCAGCAGACGGGTGCCCGCCATCCAGGAGGAGATGCGCATGGCCATCAAGCAGCCGCCCTATACCTTTGATATCGTGGGAAGCTTCCTGCGCCCCCAGCGCCTCAAACGTGCCCGTGCAGCCTTTGCCGCCGGCAAGATATCCCGAGATGAGCTCACCGCCGTCGAAGATGAGTGCATCACGGAGCTTGTGGAAAGCGAGAAGAAGGTCGGCCTCAAGGCCGTGACCGACGGGGAGTTCCGCCGCGCCATGTGGCACCTCGACTTCCTCGAGGAGCTCGAGGGCGTCGAGCATGTGGATGCTGCCAGCTGGTCCGTCGAGTTCAAGGGCCCGAAGCCCAAGGGCGCCCAGCTCCGCTTCACGGGCAAGATCGGCTTCGGCGACCACCCGTTCTTGAAGCACTACGCAAAGCTCAGGGAGATTGCAGGCAACTACCCGACGAAGATGACGATACCGTCGCCGTCGATGCTCCACCTCATCCCCTGTGTCCGTGGCAAGGCTACGTATGAGTCGATCGACCGCTATAAGAACGAGCAGGCCCTCTTCGACGATATCGTCACCACCTACCAGGACGCAGTGAAGGCCTTCTACGACCTCGGCTGCCGCTATCTCCAGTTCGATGACACGGCCTGGGGCGAATTCTGCGATGCAAAGAAGCGTGCTGCCTACGAGGCGGAAGGCATCGATCTGGCCGAGGCAGCAAAGAACTACGTCACGACGATCAACCGCATCCTCGAGGCAAAGCCCGAGGACATGACCATCACGACGCACATCTGCCGCGGCAACTTCAGGAGCACCTGGTTCAGCTCCGGCGGCTATGAGCCAGTCGCAAAGACCCTCTTCGGGGCGAACTATGATGGCTTCTTCCTCGAGTACGACTCCGACCGTGCCGGCAGCTTCGAGCCGCTCCGCTATGCGAAGGACAAGATCGTCGTCCTCGGCCTCGTCACGTCGAAGTTCCCGGAGCTTGAGGATGAGGATGCCATGATCGAGAGGATCCACGAGGCAGAGAAGTACGTGCCCTTGGAGCAGCTCCGCCTCTCTCCGCAGTGCGGATTCTCCTCCACCGAGGAAGGAAACGTCCTCACCGAGGACGACCAGTGGGCGAAGTGCGCCCTCATCAAGCGCATCGCAGAGCGTGTCTGGGGCGCGTAGGCTACAAGAGACAGACCCATAGCCACAAGCAGAGCGGAGCTCGTCGCAAGACGGGCTCCGCTCTTCTCATGCTTGCACTTATGTCTCTCGTTGCCAAAAGCTCTGAAAGGCTCTCTGATGTGCCTATTCGACCTCGTCCGGATCCAGGGGCACATCCCCCTCAGCAAGCGGCAGGCTCTCCTTCCGGGCCTTCTCATTGGCCGCCCTCGCCTCTTCGAACTTCTCCTTCATGGTCGGGTTCTTGTAGGTGAGCTTCCTGATCGTGAGCCCTTCTGCCTTGTCATTCGCAAGCCGGAGCTGGCGCTCGGAGGAGAGGAGGTTCTCCTTCACCTTGTTCAGGTGGTCGATCGTCGAATCGATCTCCTTGATAGCATTCTGGAACTTGTTCGAGGCAGCAGCATAGTTCTTCCCGAACTTCTGCTTGAAGTCGCCGAGCGCCTCCTCGAAGTTCGTGATATCGATGTTCTGCTGCCTGGTCTCGGCAAGCTCGCGGCGGGCATCCACCGCATTGAGCCCCGCATTCCGAAGCAGCGTGATCATCGGGATGAAGAACTGGGGTCTGATTACGTACATCTTCGGATACTCGTAGCTCACATCGACGATGCCCTGGTTGTAGAACTCGTTGTCCGGCTCGAGCATCGTGACGAGCACGGCATATTCACAGTGCTTGTTCTTTCGGTCCTGGTCGAGCTTCTTGAAGAAGTCCGCATTCTTGTGGCGGTTAGCCTTGGCAGAAGCCTCATCCTCGTTCTTCATCTCGAACATGATCGAGACGATCTCTGTGCCCGAGGGGTCATTCTCGCGGAAGACATAGTCGCCCTTGGAGCCTCCCACGACGTCGTTGTCCTTGTGGAACTCGGCGTTCCGGAAGCCCATCATGCGCCACTTGTTGAACTCCATCTCGCAGTGCTGCTCGAGCGTCTCGCCGATGAGCTTCGTCGAGAGGCGGGCACGCTGGTTCCTGAGCCTCTCTATCTCATCCTGCTTGTCCTGGATGAGGACATCCTTGTCGCGGAGCTTCTCCACCATCTCCTGCCTGAGCGTCGCCTCGGCCTGCTCGCGCTCTGCCTTGGCCTGCTTGACCTCCCCTTCGAGCCCGGCAATCTTCTGCTCGAGAGGCGAGGTCGCCTCGGTCAAAGCCAGCGCCTTCTGGCTTGCGAAGGCCTCTTCGCGCTCCTTTGCTGCAGCTTCGAGCGCTGCAATCTTCTGGTCGCGGTCAGAGAGCGCAAGCGCCTTCTGGTCCTGATAGGCCTGCTCCTTTGCCTTGACTTCGGCCTCGTATGCCTGCTCTTTGGCCTTTGCCTCCGCCTCGAGCGTCGCTATCTTCTGGTCGCGTCCGGAGAGCGCCTCGGCAAGTGCTGCCTTCTGCTCTGCCTCCTGGCGGCTCTGGGCATCCTTGGCAGCAGCAAGGGCGCTCTCGAGCTCTGAGATCTTTGCCTTGAGCTCACCGAGGCCTGCCTCATGCGCAAGGTCGCTCTCACGCTTCTGGGCGGCAAGCGAGCGCTCGGCTTCTGCATCCTTGGCAGCGAGGCTCTGGTCTGCGGCCTTCTTCTGCGCCTCGAGCTCATTCTTGAGAAGCGCAATCTGGCTGTCACGCGCCGAGGTCTCCTTCAGAAGCTTTGCCTTGAGCTCGTCTTCTGCATGCTGGACCGCCTGCTCGCGCTCGCGCCTGAGCATCTGCTCCTGCTTCTGTATCTCTGCTGCGAACTCCCGGTCGCGTACCTGCTTCACGATATCGGCGTAGCTTGCCTCATCGACCGTGAACACCTTGCCGCAGTGCGGGCACCTGATCTCCTGCATGGAAGGCCTCCTATCGCCCTTGTTCTCTCCCTTAGAGCGTAGCAAATGCATCTGACAGAAATGGGCCACATAGAAGATGCCCCACCCTCCGAAGAGGATGGGGCATCCCATGAGCCTATGCAGGAGCGCTACCTGCTGCTGCCAAGGCCATTCGAGCTCGAGCCATTGCCACCAAGCCCATTGCCGAGGCCGTAGCCGAAGATGCCGGAGCCGGAATTGGAGTTCTGGTCCTGCTGCTGTTCTGCCTGCAGGCTCTCATCCGAGCCGAGCGTGACCTGGACCGTCTGCTCCTTGCCATCGCGGACGAACGTGACGCTCACGGTATCGCCGACATTCTTCGAGCGGATTGCGAGGATCATGCCATCAGCAGAGGTGATGGACTCGCCGTCGACCGCAGTGATGATGTCACCCGACTTGATGCCTGCGGTATCAGCAGGGCTGCCCGACGTGACTTCGACGACGTAGGCGCCGCTCGAGGCACCGAGGCCATAGCGCTGGGCAAGAGACGAGGTGACCGTCTGCATCGTGAGGCCGATATAGGGGTGCACGACCTGCTTGCCAGAGATGATCGTATTCGCGACCTCGATAGCGTAGTTCGAAGGAATGGCGAAGCCGATACCGGCTGATGAGCCGGACTCGGACTCGATCAGGGTGTTGATGCCGACAAGCTTGCCCTCGGAGTCGACAAGAGCGCCGCCGGAGTTGCCCGGGTTGATAGCAGCATCGGTCTGGATGAGGTTCGTATAGATCGTGTTGCCACTCGTGGACTGCATCATCGTGGAGCGGTAGAGGGCAGAGACGATGCCCGTGGAGACGGACTGCTCAAGGCCATACGGCGAGCCTATTGCCATGACCCACTGGCCCATGACAAGGGAGGAGGAATCGCCGACCTCGATCGGGGTGACGGTTGCGCCTTCGAGGTCTGCCTTGATGACAGCGAGGTCAGAGGACTCATCGGAACCGACGACCGTGGCCGTATAGCTCTGGCCCTCGATCGTGACGGAGATCTCCTCGGCACCGTCGATCACGTGGTAGTTCGTGAGGATGTTGCCATCCGTGTCGAGGATGACGCCAGAGCCGAGGCTCGAAGAGGAGGATGTCGTCACATAGACAGAGGCGACAGACGGCACCGTCTTGGCAGCGACTGCCTCGGCAACCGTGGCATCCTCGGTATCGGCGTTGATCGTGATGTTCTGGGCCGGGCTCGTGCCTGAGGTCGAAGTCTTCGGGCCTGTCTTCACAAGGCCGAATCCGAAGAGGATTGCAACGATTGCGACAGCGCCGATGACGCCGCCGAGGACAGAAGCCAGGACGACACGTCCGCTGCCCTTCTTGGGCGGCTTCTCGTCGCCTGTGCCGCCCTCGCCCGTCCCGACGGGAGAGGGAGCCATATGCTTCGTTTCCTGCACCTGGGTCTCGTCGTAGCCTGGCACGGGAGGCCTTCCTTCATTCTCTTTGCTCATAAGGCTTCCTTTCTGGATGCCGCCTCTCACCCAGAGCAGACGGCTCCGAAGGTTTTACTTCAAGGCACTTTGTACCCAAACAGCCTTCTTCCGGGCACACTTGAAAGCCTCGTCCGCATCCAACATCTGAGCGGCACCATACTTCAAGAATGCTGAAAGCTGAGAATCGCTACGAAAAAGCCGGCCACGAGGCCGGCTCTGTACCTGCGAATATGTATCTATCCTCTAAATCTTGAAGAGGTATCCGACGCCACGGACGGTCACGATGTGGTTTGCGACCTGCGGGCCCACCTTCGAGCGGACACGACGGATGTGGACATCGACCGTACGGGTGCCGCCGCAGTATTCGAAGCCCCAGACGCGGTGGAGCAGCGTCTCCCTCGAGTAGGCACGCGACGGATGAGTCGCGAGGAAGGACAGGAGCGAGTACTCCATGAGCGTCAGGTCGACCGGCTTGTCGTCGATGTGGACCTGGTACGTCGCAAGGTTGATCGTCATGTTGTCGATCGTCACGATATCGGCAGGAGCGCTCTCCTCGCCCGGCCACAGAAGCTGCGAGCAGCGGACCTCGAACTCCGCCTCTCCTGCCGTGGAGAGGATGAAGTCCGCCTTGCCCTGGACAGGCATGTGGAGCTGTGCAAGCTTGTCTTCGTCGGTAATGAAGAGGATGGGGATGAAGCCGTTGTCCACGACGTAGGCATCGACAGCATTCAGGATGTCCTGGGAGGCGCCGACAACGTCGAGGATGACAAGATCGAACTCATGGCCCGAGGTAATTGCCTGGTTGAACGTATCGGGCGTCGCCAGAAGCGTCGAGACATCCAGCGCGTGGGAAAGTTCGCGCATGCGGTCGTGATGGCGAGTGGTACGCGCGATGAGGAGTATGTTCTTGTGATGCATCGAGACTCACCAATCATCGATATTAAGAACAATCTGACAGTAGTCAGAGAATAGCACACTCATCGGCCAATGGTTTCCCACGAGCTCCCAATGCCCTGAATATAGGCGCAATTATGGTGAATGGGTGCAGCTACCTGCAAAGGAGCTGCACCATATTCAGCTTTTATGCAGCTTCGCTCATACGATCAGAGCGTGCTTCCGAACCACTTCGTCTCGATCTCGTCGCGCTTGCCGGAGTCGATGACGGCTTGGAGCGCTTCGTTCACCGCATCGAGCAGCGCCTTGTTGCCCTTCGACACTGCCATGCCGTACTGGTCGCCCGTCGGCACCTCGATCGCGACCGAGAGGTCCGTATAGGACGTCGTGCAGAGGTACTTCACGACCGGCAGGTCTGCGCAGGCTGCATCGTAGAGGCCAGTCTGGACGCCCGTGAGCGCCTGGACTGGGTCATCGAGGGAGACGACCGTGGCATTCGAGAGATTCTCCTGGGCCCACGCCTCGCCCGTCGTGCCTGCCTGGGCAGCAATCTTCTTGCCCGAGACATTGAGCGCTTCCTTGGTCGTCTCGGTGCTGTCCGCCTTCGTGACGACGCCGAGATTCGAGTCGATGTAGGGATCGGAGAAGCAGATCTCCTGCTTGCGCTCGTCCGTGATCGTGATGTTCGCGACACCGAGGTCGGCCTTGCCGCCCTGCTTGATGAGCGGGATGATCGTGTCGAACTTCGTGGCAGGCAGCCATACGGACTCAAGGCCCATCTCCTCGGCAACTGCAGCCATAAGGTCGACCTCGAAGCCCTTGGGCTCCGTCGAGCCCGTGTCATAGTAGCTGAAGGGCGGGTTTGCCATATCGGAGACCGAGGTGAGCTTGCCCTCGGTCACGAGGTTGAGCGAGCTGTTTGCGCTCGTGGACGTATCGGCAGAAGCGCTCGAAGACGTGCTCGAGGAGCCATTCGAAGAAGAGCAGGCTGCGAGGCCAAAAAGCGCGAGTCCGGCGCTTGCGACAAAGCCGCGCCGTGTCAGATTCGTATTCATATATAGATCCTTGTCTCAGAGAATTCTTTACTTGATATTGCCGATGAAGGCTGCCGTACGCTCGTTCTTCGGGTGGTCGAAGACCTCTTCAGGCTTGCCCTGCTCGACGACGACGCCGCCTTCCATGAAGACGACACGGTCGGCGACTTCGCGGGCAAAGCCCATCTCGTGCGTCACAACGATCATGGTCATGCCCGAGTTCTCGGCGAGGTCGCGCATGACATCAAGGACGCCACGGACAAGCTCGGGGTCGAGGGCACTCGTCGGCTCGTCGAAAAGCAGCACATCCGGGTGCATGGCAACAGCTCGGGCGATTGCGACACGCTGCTGCTGGCCGCCGGAGAGCTGGGCCGGCTTGAAGTCTGCACGGTCGGCAAGGCCGACAGCCTCAAGCTGCTTCAGGGCCTCCTTCTCTGCCTCCTCCTTCGACTTCTTGAGCACCTTCGTCTGGCCGATCATGACATTCTGCTTGGCCGTCAGGTGCGGGAAGAGGTTGAACTGCTGGAACACCATGCCGAGGTTCTGGCGGAGCTTGCAGACATCGGTGCCCTTGGCCGTGATCTCCTTGTCCTCGATGAGGATGTGTCCTGCCGTCGGAGTCTCGAGCAGGTTGATGCAGCGGAGCATCGTGGACTTGCCGGAACCGGAAGGTCCGAGCACGACGACGACCTCGCCGGGCCAGACATCGAGATTGACATCGCGCAGGACCTGCGTCTCACCGTCGAACGTCTTGTTCAGATGCTCGATGCGCACGATCGGGTGCTCGCCCTTCTTGAAGGCATGATGCGAAAGAGGCAGGTCATGCTCGAAGGCAAGCTCTGCTGCCTCGTCTGCCGGGAGAGCCGCCGGCACCTGGGGTGCCTGGATGTGGTGGTGCTTAGGCATTGTCGAGACCTTCTTTCAGGGAGTGGGAGCGGAAGGGGGCAGAAAGTGCATCGAGGATGGAGGAAGAGTCCTCGTCCTTTGCCTCCATGTGGCTCGCCCCTGCGTCCACCACAGCTTCGTCCCCGGATGCATCAGAGGCAGCGCGGACAGCTCCGCCCTTCGGACGGGGGCCTCCGCCCGCTTCCGAGCGGGCAAGGCGCTTCTCGACGATGGAGACGACCTTGATGAGCGGCAGCGTGACGATCAGGTAGTAGATCGCTGCCGTCATGTACGGTGTGATGTTGCCGGTGACGGTCGTCAGGTTCTTGGAGTACATCATGAGCTCCATGACGCCGACGGAGGACAGAAGCGAGGTGTCCTTGTAGGCCGTGATGAAGTCGGAGGTGACAGTTGGCAGCACGCGGCGGATCGTCTGCGGCAGGATGATGGAAAGCATCGTCTGGCTGTAGTTCATGCCGAGAGACGACGCTGCCTCATACTGTCCCTTCGGGATGGACTGGATGCCAGCACGGAAGATCTCGGCCAGGTAGGCAGAGGAGTTCACGGCCATTGCAATGCCGCCCAGAAGATAGTTGTTCACGTTGATGTTGAGCATCGGCAGGCCGAAGAAAAGGATGTAAATCTGCAGGAACAGCGGCGTGCCGCGCAGGATGTTGATGTAGATGACAGCGATGGCACGCACGACCGTGTGCTTCGAGATCTTCATGAACGCGAAGAGCAGGCCGAGCACGATCGCGAACGGGTAGCAGAGGATGACGATCGTGAGGCAGACGAGCCAGCCGGAGAAGAGCGACGAGAAGGATTCGAGCATGATCTGCGGCTTCAGGAACATGTTGAGGAACGGCACAGAGTTCCATGTCTGGACCCACGCCTGGTTGTCGAGCCAGTTCACGGCTGCCTGGAGCGGCGTATTCGCAATCGTCGTGATGGCAGGCGATGCGGCAAGCTGCTGCTCGCCTGCATCATTGGTATAGGTGCCTGTGACCTGGACGTCTCCGCCCTCGGTCGGGAACTTCATATCCTCGATCTCGAGACGCAGAAGCGAGCCGGAAGCGACAGGCTCTGCGAAGTCGATCTTGATCGTGTTGCCGGAAGGCGTGGCCGTGGCATCGGTCGAGATGCGCTTGAGTCCCTCGAGCACCGTGACCTTCGTGGACGAGCCATTGAATGTGCCATCATCCGGCAGCTGGAGCGTGATCGAGGAGACCTCCTCTCCGTCGTCGACGGTAGCCTCCCAGGTAAGGCGCGTCGCGATGCCGCCGATGACAGAAGATCCGCCATCCTCGTTCGGACGTGCAGTCGCATTCGAGACAGTCAGCGCCTCGGCGGTCATGGGCAGGCAGGCGAAGGCAAGCGCCACAGCTGCCATGATGGCAGCAAGAAGCGCCACAAGCCGCCTTCCGCCTGTCTTCTCTCTCAGTGTCAGATCCATGGAATGAAGCTCCTCTAATGCTCGATGGGGCCTTCGCTCCCGCAAAGACCCCATCGGATTCCTACGTCTATCGAACCTAGATCGTGGTTCCGAACCAGGTAATCTCGAGGTTGTCGAGCGTGCCATCATCCTTGATGGCGGCAAGCGCCTCATTCAGCGCCTTCGTGAGGTTCGGGTTGTCCTTCGAGACGGCAATGCCGTACTGCTCGCCCGTTGCGATCTGCTGAGAGATCTGCAGATCGGTATAGGAGTTGGTAATCATGTTCTCGGAGACCGGCAGGTCGCAGACAGCTGCGTCATAGAGTCCGGTCGAGACGCCCGTGAAGCACTGGACGAAGTCATCGAGCGGCACATAGGTTGCCTTCGTGAGGTTCTCCTGTGCCCAGTCGCCACCGGTCGTGCCGGACTGTGCGCAGATCTGCTTGCCTGCGACATCGAGCTCGTCCTTCGTCGTGGCCGTAGCGGTCTTCGAGACGACGATAGCCTGGTTGGAGTCGAGGTAGGGATCGGTGAAGTCAATCTCCTTCTTGCGCTCGTCCGTGATCGTCATGCCCGTGATAGCGACGTCGGCCTTGCCGCCCTGCTTGATGAGCGGGACGATCGTATCGAACTGCTGGGAGGGCAGCCAGGTGGACTCGAGGCCCATCTTGTCGGCAAGAGCAGCTGCGAGATCGATATCGAAGCCCTTGATCTCGCCCGTGTTCTCATCCATGGACTCGAACGGCGGGAATGCTGCATTGCAGACGCACGTCAGCTTGCCGTCCGTGACGAGCTTGTAGGAACCATCGTCAGAAGAGGAGCTCGAAGAAGAAGACGAGGAGCTTGTGGACGGTAAGGTGTTCTACAGGCGGTGCGGTAAGGACTCTTTCCAGGTCCA
>ERZ791908.245-NODE-245-length-69398-cov-40.717765_pt1 | contig 69398 bp, 68 predicted proteins | sample MGYA00510144_ERZ791908 | MGnify/ENA primary metagenome ERZ791908 (study PRJEB30046, sample SAMN00792105) | human gut metagenome | study: EMG produced TPA metagenomics assembly of the A metagenome-wide association study of gut microbiota in type 2...
CCTGAGCAGCTTACAGTTCAGGGAGCCTAACTATGCCGGAGGTACTCAGCCATTATCGGCAAAATGCTGCTCGAAGCGTTTCCCGCCATACGATAAGCCAGCTGCGGTTGAAAGCCCGGCACCGGCACCCACGAGCACGGCATCGGCTCCCCCGATCGCCTCTGCAATGCGCTCAGCCGATTGCGAGAAGCTCCCGGTAGATTCTGTCATCCACTGGCTTGAAGACATCGAAGATCACCTCCATATCCGATTCATGTTCCTGTTTCCATTGCCTGACACAGGAGACTGCGGTTGCAGCCGCCTCCTTGTGCGGGTAGCGGAACTCGCCTGTCGAGATGCAGCAGAACGCGATGCTCCTGCACCCCTTCTCTTCTGCCGCATCGAGCGAGGAGGTGTAGCACGAGACCAGAAGCCTTCGGTCTTCCAGAGTCGGCTCTGGCCCATAGACGATCGGTCCTACCGTATGGACCACATAGGAAGACGGCAGATTGAAGGCAGGCGTGACCTTTGCCTTCCCCGTCTCCTCCTCATGTCCCTGTGCTTTCATAAGCTCTGCGCAGGCAAGCCTCAGCTCGATGCCGGCATAGGTATGGATCGCATTGTCGATGCAGTGGTGGTTCGGCACAAAGCAGCCGAGCATCTGGCTGTTTGCGGCATTGACGATCGCATCGGCAGAAAGCCTCGTGATATCGCCCTGCCAGACCGCAAGACCCTCCTCTGTCACCGGGATGCTCTCCAGCGGGACAGCACCTCCACGCTCTTCAAGCCTCCCTGCAAGGTAGCGGTCCTGGACCGCGAGAAGCTCGGAGGAAGCCTGCCAGGGCGGGCGCACATTCACAAGTGCCCGGAGCAGCAGCCTCTGGTCTTCGGCAGTGTCCGGAACCTCGAGCCCCGTCAGATCGTCCCGCTCCGCTATGAGATGCTCTATGAGCCAGAGCCTGCGCTCATCCTGCGTCATATCCTTCATGGGAACCACCTCTCTAGAACTTTCCGGAGTTCGCAAGCTCGGTACGCGCCGGCATGGGCTCGGCCACATCCCAGTGCTCTGCGATTCTGCCGTCCTCGATGCGGAAGATATCGAAGAGGGCGCACTCGACGCCGTCGATATCTGCCTTCGAGTAGGCAGCTACCCAGTTGCTTTCGCCCACGACCTTGAACACAAAGTCGTATCTCACGTCATGCACCTCTGCATACGTGCGCCAGGAGGCTCTGCCCTGGCCGATTCTTGCATCGTGCTGGATCACGTCTTCTGCGACGAACTCACCAAAGGCCTCTGCATTCCTGTTCTGGAATGCCTCGACGAGAAAGCGCCGGACCGCTGCCTTGCTCGCATCCCCCGACTGGGATCTGTCGACTGCAAAGCTGCCCTTCACCTGGTCGGGCTCTCCTGTCTTCGGGGCCTCATAGGCCTCGATCACGTCCCAATGCTCGATGATGCGGCCCTCGGCATCGGCACGGAAGATGTCTGCCGTGACCCACTGCGCTGCCCCGTCGTTCAGGTTCTGGTACACCTGCAGGAACACGAAGGGACCATCCTCGAAGGCACGGACGATCTCGATCTCGCGTTTCGGATTGCGGCGGAAGAAGTCCTGGAAGAACTCGGCAAAGCCCGCCTTCCCATCCTTCACGCCGGTGCTGTGCTGCGTGTAGGTCTTGCCCATATAGGTCGAGAGCACCTCATCCGCGGCTCCGTCACGGATGCCTCTCAGGTAGAGCTTCTGTGCGTTCTCCATCTGCCTGCTCATCTGTGCACCTGCCTCCTGCCGTCCCGCGGCCTCTTCCCCTCTTGTCGCTATGAACTATACCGAACCTGTCATATTTTTATTGACAGGTTAGGTGTCATAACGTATATTACACATTGACAGACGGCAGCGGAAGAGGAGAAGCCGATATGGACGCACAGACATGCCTGCACATGCTGAGAGAGATCAAGGATGTTTCGCTCGCAACGATCAATGAAGAAGGGCATCCCGAAATCCGCATCATCGACATGATGCTCGAGGAGGAAGGTGCCCTCATCTTCTGCACCTCGCGCGGGAAGGACTTCTATGCACAGCTCGAGCGCGATTCCCACATCGCGATCGATGCGCTCACGAAGGACTGGAAGATGGTACGGCTCATGGGGACAGCAGAGCGCATAAAGGACGACCCGCACGCCTGGATTGACCGCATCTTCCGCGAGAACCCGTCTATGGACGACATCTATCCAGGAGATTCCCGCTATGCGCTCGAGCCCTTCCGCATCGCAAAAGGAGAGATCGAGCTCTTCGATCTCGGCACATCTCCGATCGAGCGCCACACGTTCGCGCTTGGCGCTGCACAGCCCAAGACGCGCGGCTTCAAGATCACAGATGCCTGCATCGGCTGCGGGAGGTGCGCCCGCGTCTGCCCGCAGAAGGCGATTCTTGCCGGCAGGCCCTATTCCATCATGCAGGACCACTGCCTGCACTGCGGCCTCTGCTTCGAGAGCTGCCCCGTCAAGGCCATAGCGAAAAGAGGGTAAATGCTCACACAGATCTGGGACCTTCTGGTCCAGCGGTGGGACTTCTTCCAGGGGCTGCTCGTGGAGCACGTGGAGATCTGCCTGGTGGCCATCATCATCGCCATCGTGTTCGGCGGCATCGCCGGCATCCTGATCAGCGAGTACCAGAAGGCGGCAAAGCCCACACTGGGCGCAATCAACTTCCTGTACACCATCCCTTCCATCAGCATGCTGGGATTCCTGATTCCCTTCAGCGGCATCGGCGACGCGACAGCCATCATCGCGCTCACGATCTATGCGCTCCTGCCCATGGTGCGCTCCACCTACACAGGCATGACGAATGTGGACCCCGCAATCATGGAGGCTGCCAAGGGAATGGGCGGCACTCGCATGCAGACGCTCGTGCGCATACAGCTGCCTCTGGCCCTGCCTGTCATCATGAGCGGCATCCGCAACATGGTCACCATGACCATCGCGCTTGGCGGCATCGCCTCCTACATCGGCGCTGGCGGCCTGGGCGTGGCAATCTATCGCGGCATCACCACCAACAACACCGCTATGACCATCGTGGGCAGCCTCCTCATCGCCGTGCTTGCCCTGGCAGTGGACGCAATTCTCGGCTTTGTCGAGAAGCGCATGCAGATGCACGGCCAGAAGGCCAAGCGCACCAACCGCAGGCTGGCCGTCGGTACTGTCGCAGTCTGCGCCGCCGCGGCGCTGGGCGCCACGGTGCCAGGCATGCTTGCCGGACCGAGCGATACCATCAATGTCGCCACCAAGCCCATGACCGAGCAGTACATCATGGGCGAGGCTCTCAAGATGCTGATCGAGCACGACACCAGCCTCGAGGTGAACCTCACCGAGGGTGTGGCCGGCGGCACCTCCAACCTGGAGGCTGGCATGGAGTCCGGGCAGTTCGACCTGTATCCAGAGTACACAGGCACCGGCTGGGCCGCGGTCCTCAAGAACAAGGGGAACTACTCTGAAGACGAGTTCGGCCAGCTGCAGACAGACTACAACGAGAAGCTGGACATGAGCTGGGTCGGGATGTACGGCTTTGGCAACACGTTCGGCATGGCCGTGCGCAGCGACGTGGCACAGAAGTACGGCCTCCAGACCTATTCAGATCTCGCCAAGGTTGCCGATCAGCTGAACCTGGGAGCCGAGCCGGACTTCTTCGAGCGCGAGGACGGATACGACGCACTCTGCAGCACCTACGGCATGAGCTTCGGCAAGACTACCGAGATGGATGCGGGGCTCAAGTACGATGCTCTTGACCAGGGCAATGTCGACGCCATCATCGTCTACACCACCGACGGCAAGCTGAGCACCGCAGACGCGAAGACGCTCACCGACGACAAGGGCTTCTTCCCCTCCTACCAGTGCGGCAACGTCGTGCGCAACCAGGCGCTGCAGCAGCATCCCGAGCTGCGCGCGGAGCTCGAGAAGCTCCAGGGCACCATATCCGAGGAGGACATGGCACGCATGAACTACGAGGTGGAAGAGGACGGCAAGGACCCCAAGGCCGTGGCCGAGGAGTTCCTGAGCTCGAAAGGACTGATCTGATGAGCATCGCAGCGACCAACGACATCGCAATCGAGTATCGCGACGCCTGCAAGACCTATGGACCCAAGACCGTGCTCGACCATCTGAGCCTGAAAATCCCCAGAGGCGCGTTCGTCACGATGATTGGCACGTCGGGCAGCGGCAAGACCACAGCGCTGAAGATGGTGAACCGCCTGATAGAGCCCACCTCGGGCACCGTGCTGGTAGACGGACGCGATGTGCGGGAAACCGACCCTATCCAGCTGCGCCGCAACATCGGCTACGCTATCCAGGGCAGCGTCCTCTTCCCCCACATGACAGTGGAGGACAACATCTCATACGTGCCCAGACTGCTGAACAGGAATGACCATGAGCGCACGCGCAAGGCCGTGCGCACGTGGATGGGCATCGTCGGGCTCTCCGACGACCTGCTGGAACGCTACCCATCCGAGCTGTCAGGTGGCCAGCAGCAGCGCGTGGGCATCGCGCGGGCGCTGGCGGTTTCCCCGGACATCCTGCTGATGGATGAGCCGTTCGGCGCCGTCGATGAGATCACGCGCTCCCAGCTGCAGGCGGAAATCTCGCGCATCCACCGCGAGACCGGCATCACCGTGCTGTTCGTGACCCACGATATCGGCGAAGCACTGCTTCTGGGCACGCACATGCTGGTGCTGGATGCGGGCAGGGTGCAGCAGTTTGGCTCCCCAGAGGAGATTCTCGCACGCCCGGCTACCGAGTTCGTACGGAAGCTGGTGGCGCGCCAGCGCCACACCTGCGACCTGGCGGAGGACCAGCTGTGCGCCTGCGAACACAGTGGCGCGGCGCGCGCCGAGGCGGCACTCGCCGCGCGGTAGCACCCAAGCGCATGGCACGCTGGAAACGGAGCACAGAAGATGAGAAGAGCGATGGGCAATTCGATTCCCAAGACGATGCGAGCCATAGTAGTCCGCAAGGCCGGAGGGCCCGAAGTGCTGAGCCTGGAGCAGCGCCCCGTGCCCGCCGTGCGGCCGGGCTGGTCGCTGGTGCGCATACGCGCCCGCGGGCTCAACCACTCCGAAGTGTTCACGCGTCAGGGCCTCTCGCCCTCTGTCAGATTCCCGCGCATCCTGGGAATCGAATGTGTGGGTGAGGTCGTGGCTACGACGGACCCTGCACGCCTGCCCGTGGGCCAGAAGGCCGTCTCCATCATGGGCGAGATGGGCCGGGCCTTCGATGGAAGCTATGCAGACTATGCCCTTCTCCCCAACGAGCAGATCCATCCCATCGAGTCGGACCTTCCTTGGGAAGTCCTCGCAGCGATTCCCGAGACCTGCTACACAGCCTATGGCTCCCTTCTCAACCTGCATCTGGAGACAGGGCAGACTGTCCTCGTGCGCGGAGCGACCAGTGGCGTCGGCATGGCATTCGCGAAGCTGGCCCGATTCATGGCGGAAGGGCTGCACCTTGTGGGCACCACCCGCAGTGAAGCGCGTGCAGACCTGCTGTTCAAGGGCGGATACGACGACACGGTGCTTGATCTGGACAAGAAGCTGCAGGTGGAGGGCCGTCCCTACCAGCGCGTCCTGGAGCTCGTAGGGCCAGCAACCCTTAAGGACACATGCAGCCATGTGTCGGAGGGCGGCATCGTCTGCAGCACAGGCCAGCTGGGCGGTGTATGGTACATGGAGGACTTCGACCCCATAGTCGACCTGCCGCCCAACGGCTTCATGACGAGCTTCTACTCGGGGAACGTGGACGAAGGGAAGCTCGCGGGACTCATCGAGTACGTCGAGCAGAGGGGCGTGGACATGAGGCCCACCAAGGTCTTCTCGCTCGACCAGATGGCAGATGCGCATCGCTTCCTGGAGAGCTCAGAGGGCTTTGGCAAGATAGTGGTTACGGAATAGGCAGACGCAGCACTCGAGAAGCAGGAACACTAGCAATGCAGATAACAAGCAGGCTGACCATGGCAGCACACATGGTCTGTGCCATTGACTATTTCAAGGATACGCAGCCCGTCACGAGCTCGTTTCTGGCCAAGAGCATCGGCACGAGCCCGGTCATGGTGAGGACGATCATGGGCATGCTCAAGGAGGCAGGCATCATCTCCTCGAGCAAGGGCAAGCGCGGCATAGGCCTTGCACGTCCGCTCAAAGACATCACGCTCCTCGATCTCTGGCGTGCCGTCGACGAGGCAGAGGCAGACTCGCTCTTCCACTTCCATGAGAACCCCTCTCCGCTCTGCCCGGTCGGCAGGAACATCCATGCCGCCTTGGACGAGGATCTCGCCCGTGCCCAGAAGGCCCTCGAGGACCAGCTTGCCTCCGTGCATATGGACGAGGTCGAAGGCACGATCAGGAAAAGAAATGGGCTTGTGGCCTAGAATCTGCCTCAGGCGGAACAGCTCCATCGTGCCGGAAGCTCCTGCGGGGGCTCCCGGCACTTTCTGTATGCCAATACAGCACGCAGAGCATCAGGCAGCCTCGGCTTTCGTGCAGAAACCGGGAGGCTTTCGGCAAGAGCCCTCATGCTGCGCTGCGCCCCTCGCTGCAGCAAGGCAGGAGGGCTCAGCCTTCGCCGTCGTGGTATTCATGCAGATAGGTCCATCATTCGCGCAAAGCCGTATAATCAGTCAACACACGGCAGACAAGCGGAAAGGACCATATCACATGGAGCTTCTGGAACAGCGCATCCTCAAGGATGCTTCCGTCAAGGAAGGCAATGTCCTCAAGGTCGATTCGTTCCTGAACCACCAGATCGATATGGAGCTCCTGCACCAGATGGCGCTCCAGTGGAAGCACGACTTCGCCGATACTCCCATCAACAAGGTCCTGACAATCGAGGCCTCCGGCATCGCTATCGCAGCAGCCGCCGGCATCGTCTTCGGCGTGCCCGTCCTGTTCGCGAAGAAGTCGAAGACCATCAATATCGACGGCGAGGTGCTCTCGACCCAGGTCGAATCCTTCACCCACAAGAACATCTCCACGGTCATCGTCTCGAAGCGCTTCCTCGGACCTTCCGACCATGTGCTGATTGTCGACGATTTCATGGCAAACGGCTGCGCGATGGAGGGCCTCTGCGACCTCTGCCACCAGGCAGGAGCCACGGTCGAAGGCATCGGCATTGCTATCGAGAAGGGCTTCCAGGGCGGCGGCGACCGTCTGCGCGCCCAGGGCTACCGTGTCGATTCGCTCGCAATCGTCGATGCCATGGACCCCGCTACCGGATCTGTCACCTTCAGGAAATAGAAGCTATCTCATCCGCCCCGCCATGCACTGCGCCTGTCACTCTATCGTGCCAGGCGCATTTTTCATGCCGTTGGATCTGCAGGCACCTGTCCGCACCTGCCGCATCTCGTGCAGCCATTGCAGATGGGACGGCTGGCGCACTGCTCGCACCTGCTGGAAAACCACGGATGCCACCTCTCCTCTTCCGGCACGGCAAGCCCTATCGGATAGCGCAGGTCGAACTCGAGCGGCCTGCCCTGGTAGTTCATCCCCGATTTCCATGCCATGACCGACTGCAGCCTCTTGTCGGGAAGGTGGTACGTCCTGCCGTCCTTCACAAAGAGCGAGCCTGTCTCGGTGAACGTGAAGCTCACATCGTGCGCCACGCATTCGCGACGTAGTGCCTGCACCCAGCCGAAGTCGCACGGACGGCATCCGTCGTAGTTCTCCCCTCCGCAGACGACCCGCTCTATCTGCCCGGCGTCCAGATACTTTCCTATGCTCACCGGCCCTATGAAGGGAGCGCACATGATGCCCTTGTGGAAAAACGGCAACTCCAGCAGGAGCGGTATCCGTTCATCGGCACGCTTCTGGTTCTCGCAGGTGACATTGAAGAAGATGTTTCTCCAGCCCTCTCCCCAGTCCTTCGGAAGGCACTCTTTCACCCGCTCGGGCCGCTTCGTCAGGAGAAAGAACACGACGTCAGGCCGCTGGCGCATCATCTCCCAGGCTTCATCGCGCCAGGCATCCGCTTCCTCCAGGAAGAAGTCTGATGTCATGCATACCCTCAGGGTCTCCCCGCTCCTGATGCGGAAGGCGCCCGTACGGTCCTTCTGCACCGGCTTGTCGAAGTCTGCCTTCGTGCGGCGGATATCGCTGCCATCCTGCCCGCGCAGCCCATCGAGATAGTACATGTAGCAGTGCGCGCAGCCCTCGGAGCACTTCCTGCACCCATGCCAGGGATTCCATATGTCATGCATGCTCATTGACGGGCACCCCTGCCTTCTGCCTCGATGTCTGAGAGCCAGGAGAAGAGGCGCTTCAGAGGCACGAACGTATCAGGATCCTTGCGGTGCAGTGTGACCGTACCGACCATGTGCTGCCAGCGCGGATCCTCTATGGTTTCGAGCACTGCCTCTGTCCCCTGCTTTCTGAGCGCCTCCACGAACGCCTTCTGGTGTGCATAGGGACTCAGGGTATCGGAGCTTCCCTGTATCGCGAAGAAGGGGGCAAGCCCTGTGCCATGAGCCTGCACGACACACGAGATCGGCGAATATGGCAGGAGCGCCTCATGTATCGCTTCTCTGTCCATAGCGTCCGCGCAGGGAAGATCGACAAAGCGCTTCCAGAGCGAGAGCGGACGGATCGGCGCAAGCTCGAGATCGTCTGCGTCGACAATGGCAGCGCAGCTCACGACAGCAGCGACCGAGCTCCTGTCGAACCCGTAACGCTCTGCCAGCTGGCCGCTGTATCCCAGAAGGCAGGCAAGCTGCCCTCCCGCAGAGCTCCCGCCGACGATGATGCGGCTCCAGGGCAGATGGCGGTCCCTGAGCCAGGCCTGGGTGGCCAGGACGCCTCTGTAGGCATCGTCTGCCTGTGCCGGAAACCGGTCATGCGGCACAAGCCTGAAGCCGACCGAGACGAAGCGGTACCCCTCATGGCACCAGACCCGCGCAGCATCGACCATGGACTCGGGCGTCCCGACAAGGAATGCCCCGCCATGGAACCAGAAGACCGTCTCTTCATGCACGGCCTCCGCAGGCTCCCAGATGATGCAGTGCTGGAGGCGCCCTGGTCCGAAGTCGATGCGCTTCGGCGCGCCGGCAAACATCTCGTCTCCCGAGAGGTGGGGACGCTCTGCGTAGGCAAAGGGCGTCGAGACGATCTCATAGAGCACACCCATGGACTTGCGGCCTCCCAGCCATCTGGCCCTGCCCGCAAGCGAGCAGGGCATTGACGAACAGTTGTTCTTATTCTATCATCTGGGCAGAAAAAGCGATAGAGGCTGGCCGAGCAGGCTGTCCTGTCCCAGACAGCAGGAAGCCTTTTCGGCCACAAGCACCCGAAAGAAACCGTCCGGCAGGCGCAGGGCAGCAGCGCCCTGCGGTGTAGAGTGGCAGAAAGACGATCTACCACGAGACAGGAGATGCTCCATGGTTCCCATGAGACGAGTGCACCGCGAAATCCAGGACCCTGATGCCATCCGTACCCTGATCGATGCCTGCCAGACCGTGCGCATCGGCGCCACGGACGGCAATGGCCCCTTCGTCGTGCCCATGAGCTTTGGCTATACGTGGGACAACGAGGCCTGGCAGAAGATGCGTGAAGGCAGCGCGGAGCATCCCGTGCCGCTCAGGCTCTATCTCCACTCTGCCGCAGACGGCAGGAAGGCACGGCGCTTTGCCTCCTCTCCGCGCGTCGCTGTCGAGATGGACCGCGAGCTCGGCGTCATCGCCGGCTCCTATGCCTGCTCCTATTCCTACTCCTACCAGTCGATCATGGGCGCAGGGACCATCGTCCCCGTCGAGAACGCTGACGCTAAGGCAGAGGCCCTGGCACGCCTGATGGAGCACATGGCGCCGGGAGCGCCTGTCTCCTTCCCGCCCGAAGCCATCTCCCGCGTCGCTGTCTGGCGCATCGATGTGGACGAGCTTTCCGGCAAGGAGCGCTACCCGAAGGCATAGCGCTTCCCCTGCCCTCCATCCTCTGAGGCAGCCGGCAGCTTCCGGCTGTCTGCGGTGCAGGAGAGCATATCCACGAAAGATGCCGAAAGGCGCAGAGACTCGGGGTAGATTGAAGAAAGAAGGCCCATGTATTACACGGAATGCCAGACCCCTCTCGTCGGCACGCTCACATTGGCAAGCGACGGCACGAGCATCTGCGGCTGCTGGTTCGACACCGGACGCCGCTTCGGGTATGGGGCAGACGGCGCGATGGAGCGCAGAGACGATCTGGCCGTGCTTGAGCAGGCGAAAGACTGGCTTGGCCGCTATTTCTCGGGCATGCAGCCCGACCCACGGGAGCTCCCCCTGGCACCGCGCGGCACCGAATTCCAGAAGCTCGTCCGCAGCGCCCTGCTCGACATTCCCTACGGCACGACCGTGACCTACGGCGACCTGGCACGTGCCATCGAGGTGAAGACCGGAAGGCGCCAGTCTCCCCGTGCCGTCGGAGGCGCCGTCGGCCGCAACATCTACGCCGTGATTGTTGCCTGCCACCGTGTCATCGGAAGCGACGGCAGCCTGACAGGCTTCAGCGGCGGCATCGACAGGAAGGCTGCCCTGCTCGAATTTGAGCGTGCCACGAAGAGCCTCTGAGAGGCGCTGGAGCCGCACGGTCCAAAGAGAGCATCCTGCGGGCAGGATAGCGCAGCATGTTCGTGCACGGGCACGCTACCTGGCGCTTCCGACATGCCTTCATTTCCGTGCCTTCAGGCAGAGCCAATGCCTCTTGGGCATCCGGTCGGCTCTCGCTTCGGAGAAGCCGGCTTCCTTCAGGCAGCAGACGAGCTCCTCCTCCGTATATATGGCAAGCCCGTCGATGAGGGAAAGCCACTTCCGGTCCCCCTCATCCAGGCCATCCGATTCATTCACGATCAGGAAGGTCCCCTCCGGCCCGAGGATCCGGAAGACCTCCCGGAAGCTCTCGACAGGACCTGGCCAGAAGTAGACGGTCTCGAAGGCACAAACCAGATCGAACGATCCCGTCTCCAGCGGAAGATCGGAGACATCGCCCTGAAGGACGCAGCAGCGCCCTTCAGAGATTTCCGCAGCGCACATCTGCGCTGTCTTCGAGACCGCTTCATGCGAATAGTCGACAGCAGTCAGCGTGGCAGATGGGAAGCGCTCAAGAAGCGCAGCCGCATTCCTGCCTCCGCCGCATCCGAGTTCCGCGATTGCATGAGAGGCCTCTCCTTCGAGATGCGCCATGCCCCATGCAGAGACTGCCGCGTGCTCCCGGTTCATGCCGCTGAGCATCATCTTGCCGAGCAGTCCCTTGGGCTTTCTGGTATTGCTGAAATACGTCTTTGCCAGCCCCATGAAGCCGTCTCCCGAAGATGGGGCGGAGCTGTCATCCAGCCCGCACCCTAAGTGTTATATAAACCTAACATATTGGCCCTCAGGACAGAGGCCTCTATCGCCGGACGGACTGCAGAAGCAGGATAGGCGCAGGGCCTTTTCCGGCAACGTGCCAGCCTCTGGCTGCACCTGGCTCCCCTGCACGCAGAAGTCTTCCCGACAGTCCCTCGGGCTTTCCTGCCCCATCATTTCCGTCTCGGCAGCCAGACAGGTTGACCATGGCTGCCCGGGCGCCTAGACTTTTCCGCCGAAGGCTCGGGAGAGGATGGCAGGACATGACCAGGATCTATATCGATGCAGATGCCTGCCCCGTCATCCGGGAGACCTTGGCCTGTGCCCGCTTCGAGCAGGTGCCCTGCATCATCGCCGGAAACACCACCCAGAACCTGGAGCGATCCCTTCGTCCCCACGATCCCCGCAGCCCAAAGGATCCTGCACATCCCGACAGAAGCTTCTGGGCAGACATCCTCCAGGTCGGCATCGGTGCCGATTCGGCGGACTTCGCGATTGCTTCCGCCATCACGCCTGCCGATGTGGTGGTGACACAGGATATCGGCCTGGCCGATATCGTCCTCGGCAGAGGGGCACGCGCCATCGGCGTCAGGGGACGCATCTACAACCCGCTCACGATCGATGCTGCAATGTTCATCCGCCATGAGGAGAAGAAGGTCCGGCGCGCAGGAGGCAGGACCAAGGGGCCGTCTGCCTTCACGGACGACGACAGGAAGCGCTTCTCCCAAAACCTTGCCCGGCTCGTGCAGGAGGCAAAGCGCAGCTCCCGCTGATGGGGCTATGGCCCCTGCAGAATGCCTGCCTGGCAGAAGGACACCGCACATGCGACGGCTCCCATGGATTCTTAAGGCGCAGCCGCCAACTCCACCACCATCATCACCGGTTCCGGCAGAACCCCAGAAGAGGCCGCAGAGGAGATGCTCCGCATCCAGCACCCCGGTCAGGAGCTCTTCATGCAAGTCATTGCCGAAGGTATTGACGGCATGATGGCGGATGCCCGCACCGTCTCTTCCCTTGCAGGGCTTATCCTCAGAGCGCCTGCCTCTTTCATGGCCATCGCCCTCTTCATCAGCCTGTCGGCATGCTCTTGTCAGTCCGTCCGGTCGGCGAGAAAGGCCAGCATCCTCTCGAATGCATCCCGTGCGACCTCATCCGTGCGCTCGGATCCCACAAAGCAGTGCGGCATCTCCAGGCCCCGTTCGGCCAGCGGGTCGATGAGCTCGTGCGTGACGCCTGCTTCCGAAAGCGCTGCGTCCATGGCCCTCATATCATTGTGGTACTCGCTGCCAAGAAGCACCGCAGGCGGGTAGTCCGAGGTGACCCATTGGGTGGCATCATAGCGATGCACCTGATCCTTGCTGAGGAAGATCGTCCCGCTTACATAGTTGCCTATAAGGACCTTGGTGCCCAGGGAGAACTCGTCGTAGACGAGCGGTGCATCGTCGATTACGACAGCCTTCACCCGCTCTCGCTCCAGTGCCGGCTCGATGCCGAGCTCGGCGGCATACGCCGGGTTCGAGAGAACAGCACCCATCTGGCTCGTTATGATGGCACCGGCAGAGGAACCCATGATGATGACATCATCCATATCAAGGCCATACTCGTCCGCATGCGACGCACACCAGGCAAGTGCCTGGTTTGCCTGGATGACAGGAATGGGAAAGCGGCAGTCGGGCACGAGGCCGTAGTCCACATTCACGATGTTGTATCCAGCCGCACAGATGTCGTCCAGAAGCGCTGTGACATCGCTCGATGCCAGCGGGTCGCCCATGCTCTTGCTGCCCCCGAAGAATCCTCCGCCATGGAAGTAGACCAGGGTGGGTCTTTGTACGGAGGTGTCTGAGTCGGGATAGGTTATGTCCAGGAAGCTGTTCGGATACTCGTCGGCGTAGGCGATATCGGTCACGATGCGCTGCCCGTTGTCCCGCACGGCGTCGATGGGTTCGCTCTCAGGCTCGAAGGTGTTGGTCGTCTTGACGGTGCCGGCCGCGAGCGTCTGGATCGCTCCGACCACGATCTGCGTATGGGTCGCCAGCACCAGCGCGAGCACGGCAAGAGCGGCGCATATTCCTCCCGCCACCCACCCGAGCAGTCGCAGACGCCTCCGTGTCTTCTCTTTCATCGCGGCCCCCCTGAAGAACGCCCTTGATTTCTTTCCATTGATACAATCGTATCAGCCGTCCTGCGCATGCCCCGATGCAACGGGCGCAAGCGATACGCATCGATGGGTTTCGTATCAGGAGGTATGCTGTGTCTGCATATGCCACAGACATGCTGGGGTCTGCCCTGTTCTCGCTCATGGCCGAGAAGGGCATCCGAAAGGTGACCATCGACGAGCTTGCCGCAAGGGCGGGCGTAGGCAGAGCCACGTACTTTCGCAACTTCTCGTCGAAGGAGGAGCTGATCGGCGCCTACCTTGTCCGCCGATGGCGCGCATACGAGAAGGAGCACCATCTCAAGGGACTCGCATTCTCGGATCCCGAGCGGGCACTGCGCTACTTCGAGTTCTGCCTGTCGCTGCGCACGGAAAACGATCTCATGATCGAGCAGGGCTATACGGACGCCATCCTTGCCGCCTTCAAGGCTATAGTGAGCGATGCTGACATGGGAGGCGAAGAGAGCTACGAGGCCACCTTTCTCGCCTACGGCCTCTATGGGATGTTCATCACATGGGCGCGCAGGGGCTGGGAAGAGACCCCGGAGGAAATGGCAACCCTGGTTTCGGGCCACTTGCTGGCCAGGATTGTCGGATAAGGCAAGGGCAGGCCATCTGGGCTGCAGGCGCGAATGCTGGCCGTGCGAGCTGACAAGACAGCAGCCGAGGCCATCGATGACCTGGACGGGCTTCGGATCTGGATTTCTAAGCCTGCTCCTGCTGCGCGATGCGCTCCCTCGTGGCATTGGCCAGATCGGCCAAGGTGGTGGAGGCAAGACGGCCGAGCATGGCCTGCTCCGCAGCATCGAGCTCCGCGCCGAGCACGGCGTGCACATTGCGGCCGATCGGACACTCGGGGCTAGGATGCTCGTGCATGCGAAAGACGCTCACATCGTCCTCCACTGCGTTGAGAATGTCCAGAAGCGTTATCTCTGCCGGGTCCTTTGTGAGCCGAGCCCCTCCGACGCCCGGCTCCACGGCGACGAGTCCGGCAGCCTTGAGCTGGCCCAGGACGTTGCGGACGACGACGGGGTTCACGCCGACGCTTCCCGCGAGGAACGTTGACGTGGTCTTGTGCTCCTCCCCGAGCAGGACGATGCAGAGCAGTATGTGGGTGGCCACTGGCAGCCTGGTCGAGAACTTCATGGACCCTCTTTCCTTCTGCGAACAGCGTACCACGTCATTGTTGTAATGTCACTGTTTACAACTATGGAGAAGATATGGCCTCGTTTGTTGTAAGTGTTGACATTACAACTATCACATGGCAAAGTACATGTTGTAAGTGAACCATTTACAACAAACCGAAAGGACGTAGCAGACATGAAGATCGCAGTGGTGGCGGCAAACGGCAAGGCCGGCAAGCTCATCGTGAAGGAGGCCGTGGAGCGCGGACACGACGTGACCGCTTTCGTGCGCGGCGAGAACCAGACCGCGGCCGAGAAGGCCGTCCAGAAGGACATCATGGACCTCACCTCCGAGGACCTGGCCAGCTTCGATGTCGTGATTGACGCCTTCGGCGCCTGGACGCCCGAGACGCTCGGCGGGCACGTGGCTACGAGCCAGCACCTGTGCGACGCGCTCTCCGGAACCGACGTGCGCCTTCTGATCGTGGGCGGCGCGGGCTCCCTGTTCGTCAACCCCGAGCACACCCAGCGCGTCATGGACGGCCCCGACTTCCCCGAGGCGTTCGTTCCCCTTGCCACCGCTCAGGGCGAGGAGCTCGAGAAACTGCGCAGCCGCAACGACGTCGCATGGACCTTCGTGTCCCCGGCAGCGGACTTCCAGGCCGACGGCGAGCGCACCGGCGCCTACATCCTGGGCGGCGAGGAGCTCACGCTCAACGAGGCTGGCGAGTCCGTCATCAGCTACGCTGACTACGCCATCGCCATGGTCGACGAGATCGAGTCCGGCGACCACATCCGCCAGCGCATCAGCGTGGTGCGTAAGTAGCGGCTCGGCGATCTCGCCGCTTCGGTACGCGGGGGAAAGCACCGGACACGGTTTGCAAGAGACGAACCGTGTCCGCAGCCCCGCAAAGCATCGCATTCGCATTTCAAGCGTCTGAGGCACGGTTGTGACGGACGTGGCCACCGCGTACGACGGCGGTCCCTATTTCTATGGCCAGGACAGGGAGCCATCCGAGCGCTTGGAGCCCGGGAGAGCTTCGGCCAGGCCGTATTCTTCGACTCTGGCGCGCCTTCCAGATCCACAATCACCACTCACTGGCGTGATACCGACGGCGAGGACTGTAGCCGAAGCAGCATCATCACGCGGTAGACGTCTGCACCCGATAGGCAGGCCGCCGACAAATCGTAGCCTAGTGGTGACCCGGCGTGATCTGACGCCCCGCGTGGCCTTGCGCACCCGCCTCCAATCAGGTACTTCCCTGCTTGCCCCGACGAATGGATGAGACTCCTTGGGCCTCGTCGCGGCCCGAGGGCACCAGATGCCAGGCGGAAGGACGGTGTGCCATCCTATGAGAGACGGCATCCTCCGGATGCCCCGCGACACGTTCCCGGCACGGCAAGGAATATCAGAACTGGTTCCGGACGCCGCGGGAATGCCGGGCGCAGATGCTAAAGATCCGCCGCCGCCCGGCAGCCGAAGCAAATGACCTGCCCTGCGGCCTCATGGACGCGGCGCAGGTTGCCGATTGTTTGCGCGCATCGAAGACATCGGTCTTGAGGGTCATCGAACAGCAGAAGATCCTTGCTGGATTACACAAATATCAGTCAAGGCTGTTCTTGTCGAGCAGGAAATCGAACAGCCCCATGGTGAAGATTCCATCATCGTCCATGCAGGGCTGCATGACGCGGTTGACCACCACGATCTTTCTGAAGCTGTCGTCGGCAGTAGCGTGTAGCGCAGCGTGTGGTCGATGGCAGCGAGGTCGCGCAGGTGCCCGAAGTCGAGCCCCACGTACTCGCCGTCTCGCTCGCCGCCGACGCGCTTGTCGAATAGGACCCGGTAGGCGGCCAGCTTGAAGTAGTACGTCCTGTCGCTCAAGCACTCGGCCGCCTCCCCCTCAGAGCACAAATCGAACGTCACGCCCTTCGACTTCAGGTGCGCTATCTGCTCCTCCACGGCGAGCTTGGGCTTCCTGGCCCTCATGCCGGAATCGTCGCTGGCCATCTTCCCTCCTGTCCACACCGGGACTATACAACCCTGGCGGTGGAATCCGGGCACGCGCGGCGCAAGGACCGCACCGGCCTTGCGGCGAAGCGCCTGCTACCGCTTGGTACTGCTTGCCGGTGCCTCCCGTCCGCCGACGGCACGGAAGCGGGCTATAAAGGCTGTCGAAGAATCCGCGCGGAACGCAGGCGACCTATAGGCCGGGGGCATCGAGAAGAGGGACCGAACCCGGGACGTAGAGGCAAGCGTCAGGATCAGAAACGGTCGCGGGAAGCCCGCGCTGGGCCACGATACAGAAAGGCCGGCTCGAACTGAGCCGGCCAGGCGGAGCATGCCGTTAAAGGATCACTCCCACTCAGTATGCACGTCGGTTGAAAACACTCAATCTACCTGCGCATTCATTCGCCCTATGGGGTGGGCTGCCACTAATTTGCCACGAATTGTTCCAGCTGGAAATCTCTGCCACGAATGACAGGGATTGGCGGTGTCACTCAGTGACGTTATCCGAGAGCAAGCTCTTAGCGGCCCGCTAGTGAAGCTTACGAATAATGCCGATGGCAACGAGGATTGCCGCACAGATTATGACGAGCGCAATGCCCGTGCTCACAGCCATGATTCCCATAACTACTCCTTTGGCAATGCAGTTGTTTCACCGGCGTCGTTCGAAGGCGCCTCGATAAGCCCGACCGACGACTCATCGAGCTCTTGTATCTTGGAGACAGCAGACTCGACGAACGAGACAATATCGGCACCGTCTGCTAGACGTTCTGGCAGCACCTTCTTCGGAAGAGGCAGACCGTCTAGCGTCTTCGGGGAAAGCCACGGCTTTAGATGGCCGGCCTTTTCGCCCAGAATCGCCAGCGACATATGCTCGGCATACATGTCCAGATCTCGAACCACCTGCGTTCTGTCATCTAGCATGAAGCTCGATGCGGAGGCGTATTGGGCATAGTAGGTGCACTTGGCGACCGAACGTCGCAACTCGTTGGCCTGCGGAATCAACTGCGTCGCCGCCCGAAGCGTCTTTCCCCAGTTCCAGGGCTTCACCTGCTCGAGAACCGCCTCCCCGAGGGACTCTCTCGCAGGCTGTGACAGGAAGAATCCCGCCGACTCTTTAACGGTATTGAGGCACGAGTGGAAGCCTCGGACCGCAGCATCGTGTGCCGTCAGGCAGTCCGCCGCACGCTTCTCCGGGTCGATTTCGGCCGAAGCCCATTCGAGATACTGCGCGGCAACCGTTCCATCAACCTCGCGGTCGTGTATCTGCGCCTGTCGCAGCTGGTCGATGCTTTCCTGAATCTCGTTTAGCTGCTGGGTGATCGCCATGAAGCTCAGGCTGAACATCATGTCATTCACCGCAGGAACTCGCTGTATCTCCTTGAGGCGAACGTTCCTGGCAATTCTTTGGCTGTCCGGGTTGACCAGTATCGCAAGCAGCCTGCCCTCTTTGTCCGGTCGCAGGAACAGTTTGCCCTCCTGCATGAGCTCTTGGGTCGCCGCAGGCAGGTCGGCAACGTACTCGGGCATCTTTGGAAGCAGCTCGTTTATGACTTCCACCATCTCGGGGCAGCATCTCGCGAAGGTCTTGAAATCAGTGAGCGCAGTTCTGAAGGACTCCAGCTCGCTCGACGAGAGAAACACCTTCGCCAGGACCTCATCGCCTCCATACAGGCTGAGGTTGCCGTCATCGTCGAACTTGATAATGGAATCGCCAGGACTTTGCATCTTCTACCCCCTCGCCTCTTCATCATCATACGCGACGGGAGGACTTGCATACAGCCAACTTTTGTGGGCGGGACTAGAAGAGCTTGGACGCGGAGGCGACGGCCTCTCGCTTGGCGTCCATGTTGGCGTGGGTGCACACGTCCATCGTGATCTGCGAGCTGTAGTGGCCCACCAGCTCCTGCATGACCTTGGGGTGCACGCCCTCCTCGGCGAGAAGCGTCAGGTAGGTGTGTCTGAGCTCGTGGAGGGAGGAGCCGTCAAGGCTGTAGTTGTCACGCTCGAGCGACCACCATCGCGACAGCGAGCTCGACTTGATGCGCTCGCTGTACTTGGTCGTAATCACGGACGTCTCGTCGGTCTGCTCAAGGTGCCACTCGGAGCCGGTCTTTCCCTTCTTTCGCCGCAACTCGTTGATGCGCTCGAAGTACTCGGCCTGGAGCCCCTTGGCCGCGAGGAGTCCCTCGGCCGTGATGTCGGGCAGCGGCAGCAGGCGCGTACCGGTCTTCGTCTTGGTGCCCTTGAGGTTGCCGAGCTCGTCGTAGGAGTGGCGGATGCCCACGGCACCTGGACCGCAATCGACGGCCATATCATCTCGTTCTTCGGCGATGCACCAACCGCGCTTTCTGATGGCACCTACAGCTTCACGGGCACGATCCCTGCCATCTTGAACGGCGAGGAGCGCATCGATATCGTGGTGTACTAGCCGCCCGATGACCAGTCCCGTGGCTACATCCAGGGCTGGAGAAGCCATGAGCAGACGCAGAGCCATGTCTTCGGCCATGGCAGCAAGGTTTTCTGCGTTCGGTTCGCCAGATATAGCAATGATGTATCACGGATCAGCCACGTCAATGCAGGCAACGGCCGTATCAGAACCTTCTGCATCGCACCGAAGTCCATCTGCCAGCTGTCTGTCAGCCATTTATGGCGCCTCCCTCTCTTGCGCCTGCGCTCTTCACGGCTGCCATCCTTCCAGCTCATGGAGATGCCCCAGATGGATGCCAATATGGCCGACAGCGATGATGATGGCAGAGATCGCTGCCAGAGGAGACTTGTGCCATATGCCCAGAAGGACGAAGGCCGCAACTGGCAGGCTCGCTATCGGCACAGGAACAGGTCCCCGGAGCTGATACATCCCATCGAGCTTCTCTCCATCCCTGAAATAGCGGACCCAGGCAATCTCATAGAGGATCATCAGAAGCGCTGCAGCGACGAGCACGAAGACCCCGGGAAACGCGGCACCTTCGGGGACAGACGAATATGAGCGACGTGCAGGTGGTGAGCACCTAGCCCACACGTTCGAGCGCGAGCAGGGCCCTGCTCTCACGCTTCTGAAGCTCCTCATGTCCTGCAGGCCGCCTCTTTGCCCATCTGATGTTGGGAATGAAGAGCGCAAGCAGGAACGCGGAGCCGACGACCGAAAAGCCAAGCTACATTGTTGCCTCCATGCCTCCGCCCCAACACTTCCCGCATTGTACGGTACGGGCACTGCTGTACCATGCAGGCCTTACACTCTCGGTACAAGGGACGACAGGTGCGGCTCTCGCAAGGCACGCCAGGCGATGCATTCTTCCGCAGTCCTCTGATGCATCATTTTTGCTAGACTCGCACCCAATACCGCAAAATCCAGAAGGAGAAGGCATATGGGCGCGACCGGACGCACTGCATATATCGGAGCAACCATCCTCGATGGCAGGAAAGACATGGAGCCCCAGGAGGGCATGGTCCTCATCACTTCCGGCAGCCACATCGAGGCAATCGTTCCCGAGTCAGAGAAGAGCGCCTACGCAGGCTGCGAAGTCCGCAGCCTCAAAGGCCGTTTCCTCATGCCTGGTCTCATCAACATGCATGTCCATCTGGCGGGAAATGGCAAGCCGCAGAAGAAGCAGCGCGACAATGCGGCACTGGTCAGAAAGATCATGAGCACAGGCCTTACCCGGGCGGTGGCCTATCGGCTCGTGCGCCAGTATGCGCAGATCGAGCTCATGAGCGGCGTCACGACCATCAGAACCGTAGGCGGCCTCGGCGACTTCGACACGCGCTGCCGTGACGAGATTGCATCCGGCAAGGTGCTGGGCCCGCGCATCCTCGCAGCCAATGAGGGCATCTCGGTGCCGGGAGGCCATATGGCAGGATCGGTCGCAATAGCCGCAACCTCCATCGACGAAGCCCTTGCTCAGGTCGAGCGCTCGAGGCAGCAGCGCGCAGACCTCATCAAGCTCATGATCACGGGCGGCGTGCTCGATGGCAAGAGAAAGGGCGAGGCAGGCCTTCTCCGCATGGATCCTGCCATGATAAAGGCCGTCTGCGACCGTGCCCATGAGCTCGGCTACAAGGTCGCGGCCCATGTCGAAGGTGTCGACGGACTCAGGGCCGCTCTCGAGAACGGTGTCGACTCCATAGAGCATGGCGCCAAGCCCGACGCCACCATCATGGAGCTCTTCAAGTCCACCGGAGCCACGCTCTGCACGACGCTTTCCCCCGCCCTTCCCTATGCTCTCTTCGACCGCTCCATCTCCCATGCATCCGAGATAGAGCAGTACAACGGCAACATGGTCTTCGAGGGCATCATCGCCTGCTCCAAGGCTGCGCTCGATGCAGGCATACCAGTTGCCCTCGGAAACGATGTGGGCTGCCCCTGGATCACGCAGTACGATTTCTGGCGCGAGCTTGTCTATTACTGCAGATACGTCGGTGTGGCTCCATCATTTGCCCTCTATAGCGCCACGCTCGGCAACGCGCAGATAGCAGGCATCAACGATGTGACCGGCTCTCTCGAGCCCGGCAAGCACGCAGACATGATCGTGACCGACGCCAACCCCCTCGACGACCTCACTACCCTCCGCAATGTCAGGCATGTGATGCGGGACGGCATCTTCATTGCAGGGCCCCACGTCAAGCGCAAGCCAGAGGTCGACCGCGAGCTCGACAAGTTCCTGTAGGGTGCTGCAGGCCCTGGCTTTTCCCGTCGACCAGCCCGTCCGCAGATATGGTGCTTTTGCCGAACGTCCCGGAATCGAACTCCAAGCGAGCATCGCCTCATCATCTGATGGTGCTAGTTCTGGAAGGCTGCAGGCTATTGCTTGGATTAGCCCTGCAGCCACCTGCATCTTGTTGACGGCTAGACCCTCACTCCCTATACGACGTTCTCGTTCTTGTCCGCTTCAGGGCGCCTAGCAGGCTTGCTCCCATAGCAGATAGATGCTGCCGATAGCAGCAGTCAGAAGGAAGATGCGGATGGTTACCTACGAGCTCATTCACCGAAGCGGCAACAAGCTGCTTTACCAGTATTGGCCAGAGGACGACCGGAGCTCACGTCCCGGACGGATAGCCATAGATATCAACCGCGAGACATCATCATTGGAGGAGCCTGCGGAACGCGATTTCCAGGACAACGCCACCGGAGCGGATATGAACGCTCTGCGTGATGCCATCAACGACATGCGCCGCGAGAGAGGCGAAGATCCTCTGACAGAGGAAGAGCTGCCAGCTGAACCAGATAATGCAGTCTGCCGATGGTGGTACTACTACGACCATGTGGTTCAAGGCCTGTCGAGGCGGCTCGGCAAAGGAGAGAGACCGGAGCACGGGACGGTGGCCTGGTACTAGGGATTGTAGGTTGGTATGGAAATCGAAAGGGCCGCCGAGCGTGTGGATGATTGTTGCACCGGGCGTTTCTGATGGGATAGGAACTGCTGGAAATACGCTGCAAAGTACCATGTCATGCTTCCGCAGGAATTCGTAGAGTATGTCATATCAGGCACAGGAGACAAGCTTCTGGAGTCGCATGCTACCGACACCTCTTCATGGTCCGACAGGATTGAAGAGCACTGCAGAAATACGCCGCACGGAAACTTCCTGCCGAAGAGCGCAGGGAATCTTGATCTGAAAGATTTCTAGACAATCGAGGATGCTGTCATGATCAGATGGAACTCGATGGTGAGAATCAAGGAGAGCGGGCAGCTGGGCTTCATATGCGACTTCGACAGCGACGTGCATGGAGACCCAAGAGACCCCTCGTGTGTCCGCGTCGCTGCACTCTTCGGGCCCGGGTGCAAACGCGCAGAATGGGATCGAATCGAGTGCTTCCTGGAGGATATCATCGAAGTGCGCGAAGCCGAAGGGGCTGAGAGGCGCCTCGTGTGCTCAGATTTCGAATACCTACTGATCGACAGCTTCTGGTCAGAAGACAGTCCTCCAGAAGAGCATTGCGCCATAAGGGTTGCTATGGAGGAAGATGGCGCATCGATATGGCTGGAGCATGACTTTGCAGGACCCGTCGACCATATCACCCATCTTGCTCCATCCAAGGTCAGGCTTCTGAAGGCAGCAATCGACAAAGCTGGCATCTGGTACTGGAAACGCTACTACGACAGAGGCGATCTGCGCATAGGCAGCAATGCATGGGAAGTGACTTTCATCCGGTGAGACACAATAGCATCGACAGGCGGCGATGATGGATGCCCTGCAGATCTCGAGCGTATGTGCAGGGATTTGAGGAGTGTCGGACTACCAGTTGCCTTTTGGGACGGACATGGGCTTGCAGTCTGGCCTTTGAGAGAGAAGAAGCGTAGAGGTCCAGGCAGACATCAGAACGGAAATTGATGGTCCGCCTGACTTCTCCGCCGTCACAAGCCCACACATTTGGCAAGCTCTGAGAAGACGTCGGCATACTCATTCATAAAGTCAACCGCAGCATCGGGGATATCATCTGTCGCCGCTGGCCCAGATGAATGACGGTCATCATCAATTCCAGGCACAATGGCGAGATGCTCTTTGCAGCTGATTTCAGGCACGGCCTTCGAAAGACGGTTCATCATCATCTCCGCTGGTTCCATCATGCAGATGACTCCACCCTAGCAGAGATCGACATTGCATTCTCATAGAGATATTCGGGCGCAATGTCTATATCATTGTCCCACACAACTGTGCCATGCCCAGCACGAGCCTGCATGAAGAGGTCAGTATCCTGCAGCGCTCTATACATGGGCTTGTCCACAAGCGGTTTGAAGTCAAAGACCTTGACGGACCCGTCCTTGAAGCTGAGCTTGAGAGTATAATCGCGAGCCGCTTCGACGCCTTCGACAACCCACGGGGTTTCGCCAGCGCAATATACGACATCTCCTACCGATTCGTCATATCGCTCTTCGACACCGCTCATCTCATCCTCCACTAGCGGAGCGGTTCGATCCTGTAGAGAACTTCGCCCGAAAGCGCAAGGCTCCAGTTCGCATAGAGCTCTTCTTTATGCAGCTCTGCCCAGGCGCTCACAAGCTTGGTCTGCCTGCGCGGGAGCGAACCCCCAATGAGCTCTCCCTCGAAATCGAACGCACCTTCAAAATCCTGATACCTCTCATGGAAGTGAGGCGGATTGTGATCCCCCCGAATACATATAGATCGCAATCCCATAAAACATGCTGATGCTGGGCATAGACTTATCCCTTCCCCTAAAGCCTCTCTATGCCCAGCATATCATGTAACACGAACACTAGTTCATGTTACTCCCACTCGATCGTTGCGGGCGGCTTCGGGGTGATGTCGTAGACGACGCGGTTCACGCCGTCGACTTCGTCGACAATGCGGCTCGAGATCTTTCCGAGCACATCGTAGGGAAGCTTTGCCCAGTCTGCCGTCATTGCGTCTGTGGACTCCACGGCACGGACGATGATCGGACGCTGGTAGGTGCGCTCGTCGCCCATGACGCCGACGGACTTGATGTCGGGAAGCACAGCGAAGTACTGCCAGCAGGCATGCTCGGAGTTCCTGTCTCCTGTCTCCTCGAAGAGGCGCTCATTGTAGGCATCGAGCTCCTCGCGCACGATGGCGTCTGCCTCCTTCAAGATGGCAAGCTTCTCCGGCGTGACCTCGCCGATGATGCGGATAGCAAGGCCGGGACCCGGGAAGGGCTGGCGCCAGACGAGCTTTGCCGGAAGGCCGAGCGCGATGCCGAGCTCGCGCACCTCGTCCTTGAAGAAGTGGTCGAGCGGCTCGATGAGGTCGAAGTGGACCCCTTCGGGGAACGGAATCAGGTTGTGGTGGCTCTTGATCGTCGAAGCCTTGCCGCCGGTCTTTCTGGCGCCGGACTCGATGATGTCGGGATAGATCGTGCCCTGGGCAAGGTACTCGATGCCGTCGAGGTCCTGGGCGATGGAGAAGAACTCCTTCCAGAACTGCGTGCCGATGAGACGGCGCTTCTTCTCGGGGTCCGTCACGCCAGCAAGGAGCTCCTCATAGCGCTTCTCTGCATGGTCGTGGATCAGCGGCACATTGAACTGCTTGCGGAAGACCTCTTCGACCATCTCGGGCTCGCCGCGGCGCAGCATGCCGTGGTTCACGAAGACGCAGGTGAGCTGGTCGCCGATGGCACGGTGCACGAGCGCTGCCGTGACAGAGGAGTCGACGCCGCCGGAAAGTGCGAGGATGACCTTCCTGTCCCCTACCTCGGCACGAATCTCCTCCACCTTCTGGTCGATGATGTTGTCCATCGTCCAGGTGGCGGAGAGGCCTGCGATATCGAAGAGGAAGTGCTCGAGCATCTTCTTGCCATACTGCGTATGGCGGACCTCAGGATGAAACTGCGTCGCGAAGAGGCGGCGAGAAGCGCACTCCATGGAGGCGACGGGGCAGGTGTCGGTCACCGATGTGACGACAAAGCCTTCCGGCACTTCCTTCACGGCATCCCTGTGGCTCATCCACACGGTCTGCTCCTCGGGCGTGCCATCGAGAAGCTCAGAGTCTCCCGTGCGCTTGAGCTGCGCCGGGCCATACTCGCCCTTCTCGGTGTGGCCGACCTTGCCGCCAAGCTTTGCTGCCATGATCTGCTGGCCATAGCAGAAGCCAAGGACCGGAAGGCCAAGCTCGAAGACATCTGCATCCATGTCGGGCGCATCATCTGCATAGACAGAGGCCGGACCGCCCGAAAGGATGATGGCCGAAGGGGCCATGGCCTTGAGCTCCTCTGCCGAGATGTCGCAGGGGACAATCTCGGAATAGACATGGAGATCGCGGACACGCCTTGCAATCAGCTGCCCATACTGGGCGCCGAAGTCCAAGACGACGACGAACTGCTTTGGCCGAGCACTCTGCATTGCTGCCTCCGATAAGCGAGAGGTTCTTCTTGTCCACGTTCCATGATACGGCAAATGGAGACACCTCGCGTGCCATGTATGGATGCCAAGCTTTTCTGCATACCGCTGCCCCGAATACACGGATGCCGCTCACCGCCAAAATGCTACCATTCAGGATATCCGCAGGTAGGGGCATTTGATGAACTTCAGTGCCTATTCAGTAAGCCGGTGGGTGACATGTCTAAGATGTAAGATTGCACAATGCCAAACGGTGGTGCATCCACCCCTACAAGGGAGACTTCTTTTGGCACACAGGAACAGAGGGCAGCTGGAACCTACAGCCGGTGCCCTGTCGCGCGATAACGGTCCGAGCCACTACGTGGCAAAGCGGGCCACGAAGAAGAAGCATTTCATTCTCCGCACGGTCCTCATCTGTGTGGTGGCAGTCATTGCCGTTGCAGGCGTCGCGTTCGCGAAGTTCTACAGCGATATCAACAGCAAGATCAAGGCGAACATCACGCCTGAGCTCGAGGCGCAGCTTACGGACTCCAAGGAAGTGTCGGAGCCGTTCTACATGCTGCTGCTCGGCGTGGACAAGAGTCAGGAGCGCGCCGATGAATGGGGCGACGATTCGTCGAACTTCAGGTCCGACACGATAATCCTCGCGCGCATCGATCCGAAGGACATGAAGGTCACGCTTGTCTCCATCGCCCGCGACACGATGGTGGACATGGGCGACTATGGCATGCAGAAGATCAACGCAGCCTATGCCCTGGGCGGCCCGAGCTATACGGTCCAGGTCGTCGAGAAATATGCCGGCGTCGATATCTCCCACTATGCAGAGGTGGACTTCGAGGCCCTGACAGCAATAGTCGATGGAATCGGCGGCATCGAGGTCACCGTACCGACCGACGTCGTGGACCCGCTCGCCAATGCGAACATCCAGGCAGGAACGCAAACCCTGAACGGCGAGCAGGCGCTTGCCCTCTGCCGCTCGAGGCATGCCTACGATGATTACGGTGCCGGCGACTTCTACCGCGCTGCAAACCAGCGTGCCGTCATCACCGCCATCATCAAGAAGGTTCTCTCCTCAGACCCGCTCACCATTGCCAACACCATCTCCAACCTCGCTGACGGTGTCTCGACCGATCTCGACGCCTCCCAGATCATCTCCCTTGCCCTCCAGATGAAGGACCTCGACGTGGACAACAACGTCTACTCCGGCCTGAATCCGACGGAGGGCAAGATGATTGACGGCATCTCCTACCAGGTCACCATCGAAGACGAATGGGAAGAGATGATGGAGCGCGTCGATAGCGGCGAGTCCCCCTACAAGAATGCCTCGGACGATCCGACAACAGGCGTCGCTGCAAGCGCAGGCGATGGCACGACGACCACCACGACGACGTCGACCGACTCTGCAATGGACGACGTGGATGCCGTCCACAAGGGCGATATCGAAGTGCTGAACGGCTCTGGCGCGAATGGCGCTGCTGCTGCAGCCGCGAACCTGCTCGAGAAGGCAGGCTACACGGCGACGACCGGCGTCGCCGATTCCTCCGACTACCAGGAGATCACAATCGTCTACCGCGGCGACGACAGCATGGCCATTGCCAAGGGCGTCGGCGAGACGCTCTCCTCGCTCGGCACGATCAACTACGTGAACGACTCTTCGCACACCTACTCGTATACGGGAGACGTCCTCGTGATTCTCGGCAGCGACTAGCACCGAGACGCAGAGCGTCGACACACAAGAGGCTCCGGCATGATGCCGGAGCCTCTTTTCGTGGCTAGCAGGCCAATCTCAGCCCATCTCAGCTGCCCAGCTCCTTCATACGAATGAGGGGCCACACCCTGCGATGCAGCCCCTCAGAAAGTCTCTGAACCGTCTCTAGACGTTGAAGCGGAAGTGCATGACATCGCCGTCCTGGACGACATAGTCCTTGCCCTCCATGCGCAGGCGTCCTGCCTCGCGGGCTCCCGCCTCGCCGCCGAGCGTGACGTAGTCCTCATAGGAGATCGTCTCGGCCTTGATGAAGCCCTTCTCGAAGTCGGAGTGGATGACGCCTGCCGCCTCGGGAGCCTTGGCGCCGATGCGCACCGTCCAGGCCTTGACCTCCATCTCGCCGGCCGTGAAGAAGCTCTGAAGGCCCAGCAGATGGTAGGCAGCCTGCGCAAGCGTCTCGAGGCCGCTCTTCTCGAGGCCCAGAGACTCGAGATACTCCTTCGCCTCGGCAGGATCGAGCTCGGCAAGCTCTGCCTCGACCTCTGCGCAGATGGGGATGGGCTCCTGCCCGTCGATGGGCGCAAGCTTCTCTCCGAGCTGGTCCTCGTCGACATTTGCGACATAGAGGATCGGCTTCATCGAAAGAAGGAAGAGGTCATGTGCAGCCTTCTTCTCGTCCTCTGTCATATCGAGGTCGGCAGCACGCTTGCCTTCGTTGAGCCAGTCCTGGAGGCGCTTTGCGATAGCGAGCTTCGGGGCATTCTCCTTGTCGCGCTTGGCCTCCTTCTCGAGCTTCGGGATGGCACGCTCGAGCGTGCCGAGGTCGGCGAGGATGAGCTCCGTGGAGATCGTGTCCACGTCTGCTGCCGGATCGACGAACTCGCCGACACGCCCGGTCTCGCGCATGACATTGGGATCGGTGAAGTAGCGCACGACTTCGCAGATGGCATCGCAGTTGCGGATGTTTGCGAGGAACTGGTTGCCGAGGCCTTCGCCTTCGTTTGCGCCCTTTACGAGTCCTGCGATATCCACGAACTCGACGGTTGCCGGCACGATGCGGCCCGGATGCACGATGTCGGCGAGCTTCTGGAGACGCTCGTCAGGCACGTCCACGATACCGACATTGGGGTCGATCGTCGCGAACGGATAGTTGGCGGCAAGTCCGCCCTTCTTCGTGAGGGCAGTGAACAGTGTGGACTTGCCGACGTTCGGCAGGCCGACGATTCCGATGGACAGAGACACGTTCTATCTTCTCCTTCTTCTGGGGATGGCTTTGTGCGTGTTTGCTACTTCTTCGAGGAGGAATCCTCGCCGAAGGTATCGCCCAGGGCCTTGAGCGAACTGTCGAGGACCTTCTTTCCCTGCTGCTTGAGCTTCCTCACTTCGGCACGTTCGCGCTCGATCTCCTCTGCATGCGGATCGGGCACGACGAGGGCGGAGCCATCGGTGGGATGCATCTCGAGGGCGCCTTCCTTGCAGACCCTCGCGCAGACGCCGCAGCCGACGCAGTAGGCAGGCTCGATCTGGATCTTGCCGTCACGGTCGAGCTCGATCGCATGGAGAACGCAGGCCTCCGTGCAGTCGCCGCACATCGTGCACTTCGACATGTCGCAGGTCGGAAGCTCGCTCTTCATCTGCTTGGCAGGCTCGGGCCACTTCTGCAGCGCTGCCATGACAAGCTCGCGGCGCTGGGTGAGCATGCGGCGGTGGTGCTGGCTGTTCTGGACGCCGACTGCCTGCTCGAGCGAGCGGGTAAGCTCGTTCACGCGCTTCGTGTGGTTCTGAATCCTCTGCGCGACCGCCTGGGCACCATTGATTGCGGCATTGTGGCCGGCAACGAGGTTCGTGCCGGTGCGTGCGACCTGGCCCAGGAACTGGCTTCTCTTGTAGGCACGGGAGTACTCGTGGTCGAGCGCCTTCTCGTCCACCTCGAGGCCGCAGGCAGCGCCCGTGAGCTCCTCGGCGTAGGAGATAGCGTCGGTATAGGCCTCCTCGCCTGTCGTCGTGCGACAGCGGTCGCAGACGCCGAGCGGCAGGTACACGGAGATGTTGTCATACTCCATGAAGAGGGAGAACCACAGCTCCTTCGAGAGTGCGCCAACGCACGGCAGGACGATCTCGTTCTCCTTCGGGATGCGCCCCAGAGCACGCGTGCAGGTGATATAGACATGGTCATGCGATGCTGCCTGCTTCGCGATGCTGTTGTAGAGCGTCTTCGGCATGAGCTTCTGGATCAGGAAGGCCTCGGTCGGGCACACGGCCGCGCAGAGTCCGCACTTCCTGCAGGACTCGTTCACGGTGAGCGCCGTCTCCGTGATCGAGATGGCATTGACCGGGCAGACATCCTGGCACTTCGTGCAGGCCTTCGGATCCTTGGATGCGACAGAGAGGCAGCGCACGGAGTTCGGACGCGGACGCTCCTTGTACTTCGACGGATCCCACTGCGGAGCCGTCTCCGGATCGAACGATATCCCGTTCATGACAGTCTCGACAGGCTTCGAGACAGCGCCCCAGTTGTTCGTGATATCGATGATGTCGTCCAGAAGATCGTGCTTCTCTGCCATGTATCCCCCTCTACGCATGAACCTGCTTATTGTACCGCGGAGGATGCCCGTTCTGCCGCTGCATTCACGAGCGCCCCTGCAAAGCGGGAAAAGAGCAGGAACGTCCCCCTAACATGGGAAAAGGCCCCGGACGCCTCATGGCATCCGGAGCCTTCCGAGTCAGATAGAGCTGTTCTGGCTGCAGCTATTAGTACATGCCGCCGCCCTGGCCGCCCTGAGCTGCTGCTGCAGAGATGGCCTCTTCGATCGTCGTGTCCTTCGGCACATCCGTGACCGTAGCCTCGGTGATGAGGATGAGGGAAGCGACAGATGCTGCGTTCTGCAGCGTGACACGGGTGACCTTGACAGGATCGAGGACGCCCATATCGATCATGTTGCCCCACTCGCCGGTTGCGGAGTTCAGGCCCTCGCCCTCAGGCAGGCCCTTGATCTTCTCGACGACGACAGAGCCTTCGTAGCCAGCGTTGGATGCGATGGTCTTGACAGGAGCCTCGAGAGCCTTGCGGACGATATCGACACCGATCTTCTCGTCGGCATCGGCGCACTCGACATCATCGAGCGCAGAGGCTGCCTCGAGGAATGCGACGCCGCCGCCGGCGACAATGCCCTCCTCGACTGCTGCACGGGTTGCCTGAAGAGCATCCTCGATGCGGTGCTTGATCTCCTTGAGCTCGACCTCGGTAGCAGCGCCGACCTTGATGACTGCAACGCCGCCAGCGAGCTTTGCCAGACGCTCCTGGAGCTTCTCCTTGTCGAAGTCAGAGGTCGTGTTCTCGATCTCGTTCTTGATCTGTGCGACGCGCTCGTGGATAGCATCCTTCGAGCCATAGCCGCCGACGATCGTGGTGTTGTCCTTCGTGATCTTGACGGACTTTGCACGGCCGAGCATCTCGGCGGTGACATCGGAGAGGTTGACGCCGAGCTCCTTCATGGCAACTTGGCCGCCGGTCACGATTGCGATGTCCTCGAGCATCCTCTTGCGGCGGTCGCCGTAGCCAGGAGCCTTGACGGCAGCGATGTTCAGCGTGCCACGGAGCTTGTTGAGGATGAGCGTGGCCAGAGCCTCGCCGTCGACGTCCTCAGCGATGATGAGCAGCGGAGCGCCCTGCTTCGAGACAGCCTCGAGGATCGGCAGGATGTCCTGGATGTTCGAGATCTTCTGGTCGGTCATGAGGATGTAGGGATCCTTGAGCTCGGCCGTCATGTTCTCGTTGTCCGTTGCGAAGTACGGGGAGATGTAGCCCTTGTCGAACTGCATGCCCTCGACGGTGTCGATGTCGATGCCGAAGGTCTGGGACTCGTCGACCGTGATGACGCCGTCCTTGCCGACGATCTCCATTGCGTCAGCGATCTTCTCGCCGATCTCAGGGTCGGCAGCAGAGATGGTGCCGACAGCAGCAATCTGCTTCTTCGTGGAGATGGTGGTTGCGGAGGCGACCATCTTCTTCACGACAGCGTCGACTGCCTTGTCGATGCCGCGGCGCATGGCAATCGGGTTTGCACCAGCTGCGACGTTGCGGAGACCCTCATTGACGAGGACCTGGGCAAGAAGCGTAGCGGTCGTGGTGCCGTCGCCGACCGTATCATTGGTCTTCGTGGCGACTTCCTTCACGAGCTGGGCACCCATGTTCTCGACAGGGTCCTTGAGCTCGATCTCCTTGGCGACGGAGACGCCGTCGTTCGTGATGGTCGGAGCGCCATAGGAGCGCTGAAGCGCCACATAGCGGCCCTTCGGGCCCATCGTCGTGGTCACTGCGTCAGCCAGGGTGTTGACGCCCTTGGCAAGGCGGGCACGTGCATCCGTACCGAAGTTAATGTCCTTTGCTGCCATTTGTATCTCCTTGAAACCGGATAGCGTCCGCTATCCCTTTATCCTTCTGGATACGAAGCCTTAGGCCTCGATGATTGCGTAGATGTCCTCAGCACGGAGCAGCAGGTAATCCTCGCCGTCGAGTTTGACCTCGTTGCCGCCGAACTTGCCGTAGTAGACCTCATCGCCCGGCTTGACCTCAGGAACGATGCGCTCGCCCTTCATGTCGATCTTGCCAGAGCCGACAGCAACGACAGTGCCGCGCTGCGGCTTCTCCTGTGCACCGCTGGAGATGTACAGGCCGGAGGCCGTCTTCTCCTCCTTCGGTGCGGGCTTGACGAGTACACGATCTCCCAAAGGCTTCAAAGTCATGATGTTTGAACCTCCTCTATCGACGTCTTCATCAGACGTTGGAGGGTGTTCGGCCCTCCCTTTGCGAACGTCTAGAATCATACCCACATGCACGAAGTTATACCTTCAAAGAAGAAAAAATCTTCTATACGGCGCTTAGATTTTATGCCCCATAGATACTGACGCCCCACTGATTGCATATCCAGACATGGAGAAAGGGGCCTCGCGGTCCCCTTCTCCATTCCTTCAATGCATGGAAACTAGGCTTCTGCCTCTTCGAGCTCGGCAATCTGGCGCTCCCAGAGCGTCCAGACAGCATCCGAGGGCATGCGCAGGTCTCCTCTGGGCGATACGGCGACGGTGCCGACCTTCGGTCCATCCGGCAGGCAGCTGCGCTTGAACTGCTGCGCGAAGAAGCGGCGGCAGAAGATGCGCAGCCACTTCAGAATTGTCTTCTCGTCGTAGACGTCACCGAGTGCATAGACAGCAAGCCTGAACACCTTCTTCGGTGCAAAGCCGCATCTCAGCATCTGGTAGAGGAAGAAGTCATGGAGCTCATAGGGTCCGACAAGGTCCTCTGTCTTCTGGCTGATTGTGCCATGCGCCGTAGCGGGCAGAAGCTCGGGCGAGACCGGCGTTGCGAGCACATCGAGAAGCACTGCCGACTCCGTCTCGTTTCCGCAGGTATCTGCCACATAGCGCACGAGGTGGCGGACAAGCGTCTTCGGGACCGAGGCGTTGACGCCGTACATCGACATGTGGTCGCCGTTGTAGGTGGCCCAGCCCAGTGCCAGCTCTGAGAGGTCGCCCGTTCCGATCACGAGGCCGCCCTCCTGGTTTGCGATGTCCATCAGGATCTGCGTGCGCTCGCGGGCCTGCGAGTTCTCATAAGTCACATCCTGGACGCGCTCATCGTGGCCGATATCGGCGAAGTGCTGGCGCACCGCCGCATCGATCGGGACTTCCTTCAAGGTGGCACCCAGAGACTTCGTGAGCTCCGTCGCATTGGAATGCGTGCGCTTCGTCGTGCCGAAGCCCGGCATCGTGACCGCGATGATGCCTTTATGGTCGAGACCCAGGATATCGAAGGCACGGGCCATGACAAGAAGGGCAAGGGTGGAGTCGAGGCCGCCCGAGACGCCGACGACGGCGCACTTCGAATGCGTGTGGAAGAGCCTCTTCGCAAGACCCATGCTCTGGATCTGGAAGATGTCCTCGCAGCGCTCTGCACGCGTCGCCTCGTCGTCCGGCACGAACGGATGCGGATCGACGGCACGCGTGAGGCGTACTTCCGTCTTCTCGAGCGAGAAGCGCACCTGCCTGTATCCCGAAAGGGCCGGCAGCGAGCAGCTGAAGCTCGACATGCGCTGGCGCTCCTCTGCGATGAACTGGCAGTCGATCTCGCTCAGGCAGAAGCCGTCACCGAACGGCTTTGCCTCTGCGAGGATGTGTCCATCCTCGCAGATGAGGTTGTGGGCAGAGAACACGAGGTCCTGCGTCGACTCTCCCCAGCCGGCATTTGCATAGACATAGCCGCAGATGAGGCGGGCACTCTGGCCAGAGACGAGGCTGCGCCTGTAGGCAGCCTTGCCGACGATTGCATTCGAGCAGGAGAGATTGCAGATGAGGGTGGCGCCTGCCTGGGCATGGGCCACAGAAGGCGGCTCCGGCACCCAGAGGTCCTCGCAGATCTCTGCTGCGACGACGAGCTCGGGCATGGTCTCGCAGGAGAAGAGCTGCCGCGTGCCGAAGGGCACATTCACGAATCCCGCAGCATCGATGGGCGTGACCTCTTCGGGGCCTGGCACGAAGTGCCTTCCCTCATAGAACTCGTTGTAGGTCGGAAGGAAGCGCTTCGGAACGATGCCGAGAAGATTGCCTGAATTCATGGCGCAGGCACAGTTGTAGAGCTTGCCCGAAATCCTGAGTGGCGCTCCACAGAAGATGAGGGCATCGAAATCTGCCGTCTTCTCCACGAGCTCTCTGAGCCCTGCCTCTGCCCCTTCGAGGAGCGCCTGCTGCAGGAACAGGTCTTCGCAGGTATAGGCCGTAAGGCATAGCTCGGGCAGGACGATGACCTTGGCGCCGGCAGAAGCGGCGCGCTCCACCGCCTCGAGGCACGAGCTTACATTGAACGGGACATCCGCCACGCGCACTTCGGGCGTCACGGCAGCTACCGGGACAAAGCCATCGATCATGGTCATCCTCTCTCTTGGATGCCTAGCATCCTAGCATGAGAGCGCCTGGCATGGCACGCAGCCTCGATATCTTCCGTCAGAGGCCTGCTGCAGCTGCCCGAAAGCCACCGGCATGCAGCGGAGCCTCCCCGTACGGCACAAGACAGCCTCATGCAATCGTCTGCACGGCAGCTATGCGGCATCCTGCCAGATTCGCTTCAATAAGAGCAACACCACGCACAAGAAGAAGGCAGCCCGGAGGCTGCCTTCTCGATGCTGCATATAGGTCTGTGCGACTACTCGGAGAGATAGCGTGCGAGGAACTCGCGCGTTCGTGGCATCTTCGGATGCGTGAACATGTCCTCAGGCTTGCCCTGCTCGGCGATGACGCCCTGGTCCATGAAGACGACCTTGTCGGAGACGTTGCGCGCGAAGTCCATCTCGTGCGTCACGACGACCATCGTCATTCCTCCCTTGGCAAGGTCGCGCATGACGTTCAGGACCTCGCCGACGATCTCAGGGTCGAGAGCCGAGGTCGGCTCGTCGAAGAGCATAAGGTCCGGCTTCATGCAGAGGGCGCGCGCAATTGCGACACGCTGCTTCTGGCCGCCGGAAAGAGACACCACAGGAGCCTTCGCGAAGTCGGCAAGACCGACAGCCTCGAGGTTCTTCATGGCCTCCTTCTCGGCATCTGCCTTCGTGGCCTTCTTGAGCGTCACAGGCGCGAGCGTGCAGTTGTCGAGCACATTGAGGTTCGCGAACAGGTTGAAGCCCTGGAACACCATGCCGATCTTCTCGCGCAGGCGGTTCACGTTCACATGCTCTGCCGTCAGGTCCTCGCCGCGGAACCACACATGGCCCTCATCCGGCGTCTCGAGCAGGTTGATGCAGCGCAGGAGCGTCGACTTGCCGGAGCCCGAAGCGCCGATGATCGTGACGACCTCGCCGGGCATGACATCGAAGTCGATGCCCTTGAGCACCTCATGCTCGCCGAAGCTCTTGCGGAGCCCCTCGACGCGCACGACAGGCTGCGTCTTCTCTTCGCTCACTTCTCATCGCCTCCCTGGGGCTTGGCAACAGGCACATCGGACGTGCCGAGCACGACACGCTCGCCCTTGGCATCGAAGTGCTCGCCGAACTTGTTCAGGAGCTTCGTCGCGATCATCGTCAGGATCAGGTAGACGACGGCAGCAGCGATGTAGGGCTCCATCTGCTTGAAGTAGACGCCTGCAATCGTGCGGACAGCAAACGTGAGCTCGAGGACGCCGATTGCCATGAGCACCGAGGAGTCCTTGATGTTGATGACAAGCTCGTTCGAGAGGGCAGGAATCGCATTCTTGATGCCCTGCGGGAAGACGACCTTGCGCATGGCCTGCCACTGGGACATGCCGAGCGAGCGTGCCGCCTCGGTCTGGCCCGAATCGACCGCCATGATGCCGCTCCTCAAGACCTCCATCATGTAGGCCGTGGAGTTCAGGGACACCGTCACGAGGCCGGCATTGAAGGGCGACCAGACTGCGAGGATCTGCGTCGGTGTCATGCCCTGTCCCGTCAGGAGTCCTGTTCCTGCATAGTAGATGATGAGGCCCTGGATCATCATCGGCGTGCCGCGCATGACGGCCGAATAGACCTTTGCGAAGCCGACGCCCACGACCTTCCAGAAGCGGACGAAATCGTTGTCGGAACGGTCGATCTCCATGAGCCGGAGGAACACGAGGCCAAGGGACAGGAAGAAGGCGACGACGGTACCGATGACGGCAATCTCGATCGTGCCGAGGATGCCCTGGATGAACGTATCCCTCATCTGGTAGAGCATGTAGAACATCGACGCAAGGAAGTCGGTCGGGTTCGAGTCCTGGGTGATGGCGCTCGAGACAAGGTCGCAAAGGCCAATGATGCCACGGTCGACGAAGAAGATGGCCACGATGGCCCAGACGGCGTAGGATCCGATGCGCTCTGCCTTCTTGGCTTCAGGCTTCGTGAAGGGCGAGGTCTCGGCGTAGGCCGTCCCCTTCCACTTCGCAAGCTTGTTCACAAGTGCCACAGCCGACACGGCAAGCCATGCCAGAAGCACGTAGTAGAGGATGGATTCGACCGCGTAGGACCTGAGCAGGAAGCTCGATGGGGAATGGGGCTGGTTTGCCAGCGCCAGGCCCACGCAGGCGATGGCGGAAGTGCCGAGGAAGACATAGCGGTGGTCTTCCTGCACGAACCGCGCGAATCCGCGTTTTTTGGCCATTGAGAGTACGCTCCTTTGCCGCAAAGGCATCCCCTGCAGAGAATGTGCAGAGGATGCCTGCCTTGTTGGTATCTTGTGGTCTTCCTACTCCGGAAGGCGTGCCTGCACGTCGTCCCAGACCTTCTGGCGCTCGTCCTGGGAGACGCCGTCGATGAGGTCATTGATCGTGGCAAGCGTGTCGTCGTTGCCCTTGGCGATGCCGGCGTTGATAGGTGCATCCTCCTGGAAGAGAATCTTGGAGCCGTTGATCTGGACAGCGACAAGGCCCGGATTCGAGGCAAGGATGCCCTTCTCGTTCTCGACGTCGAACGTGATGGCGTCGCAGGCGCCGGAGTTCAGGCTCGAGATCTGGGCAGGGACGGAGTCGACCGGCGTCAGGTGATTCACGCCGTCGATCTCGTCGATGACATCATCCAGCAGCGTATCGCGCTGGCCGAGGACGGCGGCACCGGCGAAGTCGGAGAGGCTCGTCGCGTTCTGGTACTTCGAGCCCTCCTTCACGAGCAGGCCGTAGTGGCCGGTCCAGTAGGCATCGGAGAAGTCGATGGACTGGCGGCGCTCATCCGTTGCCGTCATGCCGGCGCAGATGAGGTCGATCTGGCCGTTCTTCAGGGCCTCGACGAGGCCGGAGAACTCCATCTTGACTGCGACAGGCTCGAGATCGAGCTTGTCTGCGATGAGCTTCGCGAAGTAGATGTCATAGCCGTCAGCATAGGCACCGGACTGTCCCTCGACGGGAATCGTGTTGTCCGTGGCCTCGGAGACCTGCCAGTTGAACGGAGGATAGGCGACTTCCATGCCGACACGCATCGTGCCGTTGTCGCCGAAGCTTGCCTTGGACGAGCTGGAATCGGAGCTTGAAGAGCTCGTCGTGGCGGTCGACGGGCCGCAGGCAGTCAGAAACGTTGCGCCACCGAGAGAGATGGCGGTAAGGCCAGAGGCCTTGAGGAAATTGCGGCGCGTGAATGCATGGCTTTCGAACATGGCAGATCCTCCTGTGGTAGATATATCCCTTCTGTACACGCAACCGGAGGGGACCCATTCCCCTCCCCCTTGCAACTGAATGCGAGAAAGCTACGGGTACCAGGCTCAAAGGATACAGCCCTTTTCAGGATGCGCCCGAAAATCTTTGATGAGGGAAACAACGCCGTAACTGCCTGTACAGAAAAGGGGCTGTTTTCCTGCGCAAAGAGGGGACCTCCCGCTTTTCGCCGGAAGTCCCCTCCATAAAAACCATCACATTCCTGATATATGTGCGCTACTTCTTGGCCTTGAGCCACGCCTGCTCGCCCTGCCAGACGACCGGGTGCTCCGGGGAAGACCAGTCGCCGAGCTTCGAGTTGGGGTGCGCATCGAGCGAAAGGTCGCCGAAGGCGCCTGCCTTATAGGAGCGCAGCGCCACAAGCGCGATCATCGCGCCATTGTCGCCGCAGGCACGAAGGGGCGGCACCGTGACGCGCACGCCCATGCGCCCGAACGTCTTCCTGTAGGCCTCGCGCAGCTGCGGGTTCGCAGCGACGCCACCGCCGACGCAGAAGTCGGAGACGCCGGTCTCCTCCACAGCCTGCTTTGCCTTTGCGACCTGCACATCGATGACGGCAGCCTCGAAGGAGGCAGCAAGATCGGGCAGGTTGATGGCGCGGCCTGCCTTGTTCTCGCCCTCGATGTAGGTGATGACGGAGGTCTTGAGGCCGGAGAGGCTGAAGGCATAGTCGCCCGAGTGCATCATCGCACGTGGGAAGTGAATGGCACGGGGGTTGCCCTCTGCCGCAAGGCGGCTGATGACAGGGCCGCCCGGATATCCCAGGCCCAGGGCCTTGGCAACCTTGTCGAAGGCCTCGCCCACGGCGTCGTCGATCGTCTGGCCGAGCACCTCATAGTCTCCCCAAGCCTTCACGTGCACAAGCATCGTGTTGCCGCCGGAGACAAGGGAGGCCACGAACGGAGGCTCCAAGTCGGGCGTCTCGAAGAGGTTTGCAAAGAGATGCCCCTCGAGGTGGTTCACGGGAATGATCGGCAGGCCGCAGGCAGCGCAGAGGCCCTTCGCGAAGGCGACGCCGACGACAAGGGCTCCGACCAGGCCTGGTCCCGACGTCACGCCGACCGCAGCCAGATCTGACGGAGCAAGCGTATCTGCGCCGTAGTGCGCACCGGCGCGGGCAAGCGCCTCCTCGTAGACGCCGACCAAGGCCTCGACGTGCTTCCTGCTTGCGATCTCCGGCACGACGCCGCCGAAGCGGGAGTGGAAGTCGACAGATGTTGCCACGACGTTCGAGATGATCTGTCCCTCGTGGTCGATGACGGCCATGGCGGTCTCATCGCAGGAGGACTCGATCGAAAGGATCAGAGGGGATGCGGCCTTGATGGCTGCTGCCACATCTTCCGTCCTCGGCGCGACCTGGATCGGCCACGGGCGGATCGATGCAGCCGGCACGGGTGCCTTCCCCATGCCTTCGGGGTCTGCTGCAAGCGGGAGCGCCACCTTCAGGATCAGTGCTGCCGTATCAGGCCCATAGTAGCCAGGACGCCTGCCTGCCTCCTTGAAGCCAAGCTTCGCATAGCAGGCACGTGCTGCCTCATTTGCCTCATCGACCTCGAGCGATGCGGTCTCGGCGCCGAGCATCTCGCCGTCGTAGACGACACGCGACACCAGACGCGACGCGATGCCTTCATGGCGACGATCCTTCGCTACCGCCACATCCTCGATCTCGAAGTCGGCACCGGCAAGCACGCCTCCGGCATAGCCGATGATCTTCTCCTGGTCATGGGCCACCCACCAGCTCCTGCCGGGCTGCGAAATCTCCTCGAAGAAGGCATGCTCGCTCCAGGGCGTGTGGGAAGATCCGCCAAAGATCTCTGCCTCGAGTGCCGCCACAGCGCCGCAGTCGTTTACTGTCATCGGACGCAGCTGCGTATGGATGGAGCCGAGCATATCGTCGACGCCCGTGATATCCACGGATGCCGGCTTCTTGAGGCCGAGCCGCTTGCGCTCGTTCTCCTCTGCATCGGAAAGCCTTGTATAGAGCGGAAGCACGAGGGCAGGATCGCCATCGCCGCGGGCGGCACCTTCCGCCGCTGCTGCCGACATGAGGCCCTCCCCCGTCGGGAACCAGAGTGCCTCGTCGACGAAGCGGGCAAATCCTGCCTTCTCGAAGAGGCCCTTGTACTTGATGAGGCCGTTTCCTGTGAGCTGAAGCTCGTCCTTGCCGGCAAGCCCTGCCCAGGCATCTGCTGCCGCATCGGCCTTGAGGACGGTCTCGCGCACGAACGTGCGCTTCACGCCTGCCTCGGTAAGCTCATAGATGCCAGGGTAGACCTCATGGCGCATCGCATCGTTCACGACGCCGAGCATGCCACGGACTCCTGCGTGCCAGGCAGCCCAGGCTGTCGCATCGAGCGTCGAGGCACCCCAGAGGGCGCACCCAAGCCCCGAAGCGATGCCCTTAGCCGTGGCGATGCCGATGCGGACGCCCGTGAAGGAGCCAGGACCGCGTCCGACAATCACAGCGTCGACATCTTCCATCGCAGCGCCTGCCTCGGCCAGGACATCGAGCAGGGTCTGTGCCAGCTCGACATTGGCCTGGCGGCGGCACATATGGTCACCTGTGGCAAGAAGCTGGGCCTGAGGCGTCTTCCCAGGCTCCTCTTTCCAGGCAGCCGCTGCTGCGGCGAGCATGTCAGTCGATGTATCGAGCGCCAACACAAGGCGCCCTTCTGTCTTCTCGTACCTCATGAAGAAGCTCTCTTCTGTCTCGTTCTATTCTGTGCGGGCACAGGCATCTTGAAGCTCGCTCACGAGCTCGTCTGCACGCGTGCCATGCGGCGCGAATGTGATGCGCCTTGGGGGCTCCACGCCTTCTGCCACCTCGTCGTCGAGGCGCTCTATCGTCACATCGAGCCTCTCGTCGCCGAGTTCGCCCTCGAACTGCTCGCCCCATTCGATGAGGCAGGGGCCGTCGCCGCCGAGCACATCGAAGAGGCCCGTATCCTCGAGCTCGTCTGCGTCATCGAGGCGGTAGAGGTCAAAGTGGTAGAGCGGAAGCTCTTTTCCCTCGTAGACCATCTCGATCGTGAAGGTCGGGCTCGTGACGTCGTCCTCAATCCCCATGCCCCGGGCTACGCCCTTCGTGAGCTGGGTCTTGCCGGCGCCGAGGTCTCCCGTGAGCACGAGCACGTCTCCCGCCCGGAGCAGATGTCCGAGCGCCTCGCCCAGCCCCTGGGTCTCCTCGGCAGAGGCGCTCTTATAGGTCTTCTCATCTATCGTCTGAGGCAGCATCGCTAGCCCCTTCCTGTTTCCTGCTTCTCGGGGCTTGCCGGATGCTCGCGCAGCCACTGTCCGAGATAGGCGAAATCCTCGTCGAGATACTGCTGCCACTCGCGGTGGTAGAGCGCCGCTGCCGGATGGAAGACCGGCAGCACGTTGAAGTGCCCGGTCTGATGCATGCGGCCGCGGAGGCTCGATATGCCCTCCTCGGTCCTGAGCACGAAATGCGCTGCGAAATTGCCGAGGCAGACGATCACATCAGGCCAGATCGAACGGATCTGCTCGCGCAGGAACGGCGAGCAGGCAACGATCTCTTCCGGCTTCGGATTGCGGTTCGAAGGCGGCCTGCATTTGAGGACATTGGCAATATAGACGTCCTCGCGCCTGAGCCCTGCCAGAGAGAGCAGATCGTCGAGGTTGTGTCCGGCAGCGCCGACGAACGGCTCTCCCTGGAGGTCTTCATTCCTGCCAGGGGCCTCGCCTATGAACATGACGCGGGCATTGGGATTGCCGACACCGAAGACGATGTTCGTTCTCGTCTGGCCCAAGGGGCACCGCTCGCAGTCTCCGAGCACGGCCTCGATCTCCTCGAGCCGCACCTCGCGGGGCTTCTGATGCTCATGCCCCGGAATCTGCATGATTGCCATCCTGCTCTCCCCATCCAAAAGGCTGGGGCGCGGCTTCTTCGCACGGGTGCGCCGTGCCTGGGGCCGTGCCTCAGACATACAGCTTTTCCAGACGCAGGCCGAAGTCGCAGGTGACCTCGTAGTTGATCGTGTGGCGCCTGTCTGCCATCTCGTCTGCTGTGATCTCTTCCTGGCCGTCGCGGCCAAGCACGGTCACGACGTCGCCTTCAGAGAGCGGCACAGCATTGCCGAGCGTATGGGCACCCGGCGCGTCTGCTGCGAACATGAACTGGTCCATGCAGATCTTGCCAACCTGCGCACACCTCTTCCCATGCACGAGCACGTCCATGTTGTTCGAGAGCAGGCGCGAGAGGCCATCGGCGTAGCCGATGTTCACGGTCGCGATCTGCGTGCCCTTGTACGGGATGCGGTAGGTCATGCCGTAGCCGACACCCTCGCCGACCTCAGGCATCGTGACGCGCGTGATGCGAGCCTTCACGGACATGACCGGCTCGAGCGAGATATAGGGTGCCGTCGACTCTGCCGGCTGCATGCCGTAGAGGCCGACGCCGACACGGCACATGTCCATCTGCAGTTCCTTGTGGAGGATCGTGCCGGGCGTATTGTCGCAGTGCACAAGGCCGCAGGAGAAGCCTGCTGCCTTGAGTGCATGCACGGTATCGGAGAACCTGCGCGCCTGGAGCACGAAGTCCCAGTCATCCGGCACATCGGCCGTGGCGAAGTGCGTGAACGTGCCTGCGCACTCAAGGCCGCGATGGAAGTCGATCGAGCGGCGGAACTCGACGGCATCCTCCGGACGCACGCCGATGCGGTTCATGCCGGAATCGATCGCGAGGTGGTACTTGCCTACCTTGCCAGCAGCAGCTGCTGCCTCGCCAAAGGCAAGCGCGAAATCGGAGGTATAGACAGAGGGCATGATATCGTAGCCGACAAGCGTGTCCACGGCCGTCATCGGGGGCTGCGCGAGCATGAGGATAGGCTCCTCGATGCCGGCGCGCCTGAGCTCGACGCCTTCCTTCACGGTTGCGACGGCGAACTGCTGGGCTCCTGCCTTTGTCATCTCCTTCGCGCACCTCACGGCGCCGTGGCCATAGGCATCGGCCTTCACGACGCACATCATGCGCACGCGCGGGTCTATCTGGGCGCGGAAGGCACGGACATTCTTCTTGAGGGCCGAAAGGTCGATCTCGACCCAGGCCCACCGGTCATCGGGACACGCAATCTCTGTCATAGCGAAGGCTCCTGGTCCTCGGCGGCACCAGCGACAAGCGAGGAGACATGGTCCTCGAGCTCGTCGACAGCCAGGCCGACTTCGTCTGCAATATCTCCTGCCATCACGCCGCGGCTGCCATAGCGCTTTGCGGCACGGCTGCCGGCAACGGCGTGGACCTCGCAGCCAAACGCTGCGATAAGGGGCAGATCCTCGATGTCATCCGGCGTGCGGGCAAGAAGCGCGCAGATGATGCCGCCAAGCACATCGCCCGAGCCTGCCGTTGCAAGGCTTGCTGTGCCCGGCTCAGGCAGAAGCGCTGCCTCGACGCCGACGCAGGCTGTCGCTGTGCCCTTTGCGACGACGCAGAGCTCAGATCCGCCATCTGCCCAGACGATGCGGCGTGCCGCCTCGAGGGCAGCAGTCAGCGAGTCAGGCGGCGTATCGGCAAGGCCGACGAGGCGTCCGAGCTCGCGGCAGTGCGGCGTGAGCACAAGCGGGGCATCTCGCCTCGTGACCTCCGGGAACTCATCGAGATGCCCATTCGTGAGGCGTGCGAGGCAGTTGAGGCCATCGGCGTCGATGACAAGCGGCGCCTTGGAATTGATGAGGGCGGAGACGACCGCAACCGTGCCGCCCGTGACACGCATGCCAGGGCCCACGAGCGTGGCAGAGCTGCGCTCTGCGAGCTTCAGGATCACCGGGCGTGCTGCTGCGGAGAATGTGCCATCCTGCTCTGCTGCGACGCCGACGACCGGCACCTCGGGGAGCTGCATCTGGATCAAGGGCGCGATCGTCACCGGCACGGCAAGCGTCACGTAGCCAGCACCGGCACGGGCTGCTGCCTTTGCTGCCATGACGGCAGCACCGGGATAGCGGGAAGATCCTGCAACCACAAGTACGGATCCCCTGCTGTATTTGTCCACATTGTTCGTATGGGGGGCAACGACATCTGCGTAGTCGGCGGGCTCGACACGCCAGGCCGTGGGGTCATTGTCGAGAACCGTGCGCTCTGTCTGCTCTGCGAGCGGCGCCACGATGATGCCGCCTGTGACATCCCTTCCCTCATCGGAGATGAGGCCCGGCTTGAGGCACAGCATCGTCACGGTCTCGTCTGCCACGATGCAGGCGCCGGGTGCATGCCCGGTCTGTGCAGAGAGGCCAGATGGCACATCGATCGAGACGACTGGCACGCCGGCGGCGTTCACGGTGTCGATCCAGATATCGAAAGGCGGCTTCGGCTCCCCGTGGAAGCCCGTGCCGAGCATGGCATCAAGGACAAGGTCGGACGAGGAGAGGATCTCCATGAGGTCCTCGCGCGGAGGCCCGACGACGATTTCGACGCCGGCATCTTCTGCGCTCTTAGCAACGAGGCGGGCAAGATCGCTCTTGATCTCTTCGGGCTCGACAGGAGAGACGACCGTCACGCTGTAGCCATGGCTCTGGAGCACCTGCGATGCCACCCAGCCGTCCCCGCCATTGTTGCCGAAGCCGACAAGGATCGCGACCGCATGGACGTCTTCGAGACGCATGACCTCTTCGGCAGCGGCTCCTCCCGCACGGCGCATGAGCTCCGATATGCTCACGCCCTGTTCCGAAAGCCCATTCTCGACGGCCTTCACGTCCTCCACGTTCAGGACTGGTTGCACGATGATCCTCCTTAGCCCAGGCAAGGCGGGCGCCTCGCTGGTCAAAGATTTTAGTGCATATAGGCCTATCTGTCCTGAACCTTCGTCTCCTCGTCAGAATTGACAGCGCCTTGGGCCTCCACAGCGTCAAGCTCATCGAGGACGCTTCTGGCCTTCCTGAAGGATTCCGCAAGATCGCGCTGCGGATCGGGGGTCTCCTCCTTCTTGGGACGCACAGCCTCGGTCACAGCCACGGCATTCGCAACCGCAAGCTCGCGCGTGAACGAGAGCGAGAGCGCGACCTCCTGAATGCCCTGCTTCTCTGCAATCTCCTTGGCACGTCCAGCAAGGACGCACTTCGGACGCCCCGCTGCATCGCGTGCGACCGAGACGTCCGCATATCCTATGCCCTGGGAAAAACCAGTTCCCAGGGCCTTGAGCACAGCCTCGCGTGCGGCGAAGCGTGCGGCATAGTGCTCGGCGGGGCGGGCCGACGAGTCGCAGTAGTCGCGCTCTTCCTTCGTGAAGAGCCTTGTCCTCATGGACGGCGTGCGCTCGAGCGCTCTTGCCATCCTCGGAATCTCTACGATATCGACGCCAATCCCCGCCAGTGCCATATGCCTACTCCACTGTCACCGATTTTGCCAGGTTGCGCGGCTTGTCCACATCGCAGCCGCGATCGAGCGCGACATAGCGGGCAAGCATCTGCAGGTGCACGACAGCAACAAGCGGCACGAGGAACTCCTCGGGCACCGGAGGCACCCAGAGCACGTTCGAGCACAGCGGCACGACGTCCTCGTCGCCGTCTGTCGCGACCCCTATTACAGTAGCACCGCGGGCGATGCATTCCTGGATATTGGATATGGTCTTGTCGTGGACATGGTCGGCAGGCACGATCGCGACGACCGGGAAGCCAGGCTCGAGAAGGGCGATCGGGCCATGCTTCATCTCTCCTGCCGCATAGGCCTCGGCGTGGAGGTAGCTGATCTCCTTGAGCTTCAGGGCTCCTTCTGCGGCGGTCGTGGAGTTCACGCCACGGCCCAGGAAAAGGGCCGAGCGGGCGCGTCTGAAGACGCGGGCGGCCTCCTTGTCCTGCCAGCTGCGCTTGAGCACGGTCTCCATGAGGCTGGGCACGCACTCGAGGTCATGGAACTTCTTCTCGACCTCTTCGGCAGAAAGGGCGCCCCGTGCCTGTGCAAGGCGAAGTGCCAGGAAGGCCGCGCCCACCATCTGTGCCGTATAGGCCTTCGTCGAGGCGACGCAGACCTCAGGGCCCGCCTGGATATAGAGCGTGCCGTCGGACTCGCGCGCAGCGGTCGAGCCCAGCACGTTCGTGATTGCAAAGATCTTGCAGCCAAGGCCCCTGAGCCGGCGCGCTGCCGTCAGGGTATCTGCCGTCTCACCCGACTGGGTGATGATGACACAGAGGGTATGGTCGGTCACGAGGACCGTGTCCTTGTAGTTGAGCTCGGAGGCCTGCTCGACGACGACCGGGATCTTTGCCCAGTTCTCGATGAAGTCGCGGGTGATGAGGCCGACATGGTAGGACGTGCCGCAGGCGACGACGTAGACCTTGTCGATCTGGGAGAGCTCCTCGCCCGTAAGCGTCAGCTCGTCGAGCTCGATGCCATGCTTGCCGAGACGGTCCTTGAGAAGGCGGCGGATTGCCTCGGGCTGCTCTGCGATCTCCTTTGCCATGAAGTCCGGGTATCCGCCAAGCGTGGCTGCAGAGGCATCCCAGTCGACCGCAAGCTTCGCCGGTTCGGGCACCGGCGTGCCCTCCGCATCGATCACATCGCAGGTGCCATCCTCGTGCAGGCGTGCAAGCTGCCCATCCTCGAGCTGGATGACCTCCTTCGCCTTGCCAGCAAGCGCCGTGATGTCAGAGGCCGCATAGCAGCCGTCAGGCGTCTCGGCGATGACAAGAGGAGAGCGGCGGCGTGCGCAGACAATCTCTCCCGGCGCCTCTGCCGAGATGACAGCAACCGCCCAGGAGCCTTCAAGACGCGAGACTGCGATGCGGGTGGCCTCGAGGAGGTCATGCCCCGCAGGTCCTGCCAGGGACTCCTCGACGAGGTGCGCTATGACCTCGGAGTCGGTATCGCTCTTGAACTCATGGCCCGAAGCGATGAGCTGCGCCCTGAGCTCGCGGAAGTTCTCGATGATGCCGTTATGGACGATAGCGGTACGGCCAGTGCAGTCCACATGCGGATGGGCATTGCGGTCGGACGGCGCCCCGTGCGTTGCCCACCTTGTATGGGCAATGCCCGACGTGCCGACGAGATTTGCGCACTCTGTGCGCTGGGCGAGCGTCGCGACGCGTCCTGCGCACTTGACGCCGTGGAGCTCTCCATCAGGAGAGAGCACCTCGACGCCTGCCGAATCGTATCCACGGTACTCGAGGGACGCGAGTCCCTTGAGGAGAAATGGTCTTGCCTGCTTGGTGCCGACGTAGCCGACGATGCCGCACATGGAGAGCCTCCTTGCTGACAGTGCATGCTCATTTGGTATGAAGTCTAACTTGCAGACAGACCAATTCTAGCAGAGCAGCTGCTGCATTCCCATATGGTATGAAGCTTTCATGCAAGACATACCAATTCTAGCCCTTCGGCACGCCATCAATCGCTTCAGGCGCCTCTGCCCTCGAAGAACTCATGCGCCTTCGCGACGGCGGTCTCGGCCATCTCTTCGACCGCCTCCGCCGTGCAGAACGCCATGTGCTGCGCGAGCACGGTATTCGGGAACTGCCTGAGGCATGCCATGTCACGGTTCCGAAGGATGTCCCCCGAACGGTTGGAGTGGCAGATTCCCTGCTCCCCCTCGAGGACACCCATCGCAAGGGCGCCGATCTTGCCCGATTCGATGCCTTCTGTAAGGGCAGAGACATCCAGGAGATCGGGGCGGGCTGTATTTCACGAGCACCACCCCATCCTTCATCTCGGCAAGCGATTCACGGGATACCAGATGGTGGTTTGCAGGCGTTGCCGGCACGGGGAAGGAGATCACGTCGGGCGCACGGAAGAGCTCGTCCTGCGATACATTGGCAGCGCGCTTCGCGACTTCAGGGTTCACATGATGGCCTGTGGCCAGGATCTCGCAGCCAAAGCCGGAGAGCCTCTGCACGACGGCAGCGCCGATGGCGCCGGTACCGACGACGTCCGCGGCAAGAGAGGAGAGCGTCCTGCCTTCGAGCCCTCTGAGCGAATAGTCGTTCACGTTCTGCTGGCAGACCGCAGCCTTGCAGTGCCTGAGGGCCACGAGCATGAGCATGAGCGTGAAGTCGGCGACAGAATCAGACGCATAGCGCGCATTGCCGACCATGGTGCCGAGACGTGCAGCAGCATCGAGGCCGATATGGTCCATGCCGATGGTGCGGGTGACAGGCACATGCACGCCACGGCCTGCAATCTTGGAGAGGAGCTCCTCGCCGTAGCGGCACTTGTCCCAAGACCAGCGCTGCATCGGCCCCATCGAGCACGTCCAGATGGTCTGGCAGAAGGCCGCACTCGAGCGTGAGCGCATCCACGAAAGGGAGCTTCTCCACACGCTGGAATGCCTCGGCCTCGTCCGGTCTGACCTAGAATGCTGCAATCTTCATGTCTCCCCATTCTCATGCTGTTCCGAAGTATACGAAAAGAGCCCGCCTCCAGCTGGAGGCGGGCTCTTGAATGGAGCAAGCCAGAAAGCTTTAGCGCTTCGAGAACTGCGGGCGCTTGCGTGCCTTCTTCAGGCCGTACTTCTTGCGCTCGACGGCACGTGCATCGCGCGTGAGGTAGCCAGCCTTCTTGAGGTCAGCGCGGTACTCGCCAGCCGTGAGAAGTGCGCGGGCGATACCCAGGCGCAGTGCGCCGGACTGGCCATTGATGCCGCCGCCATCGCAGAGAGCGATAACGTCGAAGTGGCCCTCGGTGTCCGTCACGCGGAACGGTGCCAGAGCGTTGTCGACGAGCTGCTGGCGGCCGAAGTAGTTGAGTGCGTCACGGCCATTGACGGTGACCTTGCCGGTACCCGGAACAAGGCGGACGCGGGCGGTTGCCTCCTTGCGGCGACCGGTGCCGGTGTAAACAGCGGTGTTGTCAGCCATCGGTTAGGCCCTCCAATCGATCTTCACAGGGTTCTGAGCGGTGTGCGGATGCTCAGGACCAGCGTAGACCTTGAGCTTCATGGCCTGCTGGTGACCAAGGGTCGACTTCGGGAGCATGCCCTGAACCGCGTGCTCGATGACACGCTCGGGGTGCTTCTCCATAGCCTCCTTGAAGCTTTCGGTCTTGAGGCCGCCCAGCCAGCCGGAGTAGCGCCAGTAGGACTTCTTGTCTGCCTTGTTGCCGGTAAGCTGGACCTTAGCGGCATTGATCACGACAACGAAGTCTCCCGTGTCTACATTCGGGGTGTACTGCGGCTTGTTCTTGCCACGGAGCACATTGGCTGCCGTCGTAGCAAGACGACCAAGGGTCGCACCGTCGGCGTCGATGAGCACCCACTTGCGCTCGACTTCGCCGGCCTTGGCGTAATGAGTCGACTTCTTCACTTGACTCCTCCATGTACCTGTAACGAAATGCTTATCCTATGAGATTACGGGGCTCAGTGGAAAGCCTTCAAAGTATACAACGGCTCCACATGACCTGCAAAGATTCTTTTGTTCCCACAGCTCGTCCACATAGATCCGACACTGCTAGAAGCGGCCGGGATGCGCAGGCTGCCAGGTGCTCTCAGGCACGAATGCGCAGATCTCATCCAGATGTCTGATGGCCTCCTGTCTGCCCTCGATATAGAGGTCGAGGAGCTTTCCGCCATCCGACTCGTTGACGCCGACATCGACAGGCTCAGGCGGTGCGATCACGAGGCAAGAACCCTCCTTCTCGCGGCGCCACAGGTCTTCGCGCTCACCGTTGTACATGTAGCGGCGATCCTCGAGCGCCTTTATGAAGTAGGGATAGTCATCGTAGCGGTGGGAGCGCAAGACAAGGCCTTCGTTGCCAAGGCCCTTCACATAGCCGCGGTCGCGCGTGAGGACGACAAGGACCTTTTCCGCCGGCTTGAAGTCCTCGATGTAGGGAAGCTCCTTCTCCCCCAGAGCTGCTGCGAAGGGGATCGAGTCCGTCGTGCCGCCGTCGAGCATCTCGTGGCCTCTGACCTTCACGGTATGCGAGAAGAGCGGAAGCGACGAGGAGGCACGGATGGCTTCGATATCCTCTGGGAGCTCCTTCACCTCGAGATAGGCAGGCGTGCCGAAGATCGCGTCAGAGGCGACGCAGTACATGCGCATCGGGTTGTCCTTGAACGTCTCGTTGTCGAAGGGATCGAGCTCGTTCTGCACCTTGTCGTAGAGGAAGTCCTCGGCCGCGATATTGCCGGTCTTCACATACGACCACCAAGACATGCAGCGAGGATCGTCTCGGTAGGCAAGCATGATGCGCATCGCACGGCCGATCTGGCGGCTCTTGTAGGTCGCTGCATTCATGGCGCCAGCAGAGACGCCCCAGACAGCGCTGAACCCATAGATGCCATGCTCCATCAGGACATCCGTCACGCCCGCCGTGAACATGTCGCGGAATCCGCCGCCTTCGAGCACCAGTGCCACGCCTGCCATATATCCTCCTCCGTTATCCATTGAGATGGTTATACCCATCATTGGGCACTTGAGCCCTAGCTGAGATAGCGCCAGTGCCTGTCCGTGAGGATGCGGGCAGCAGCCAGGCCTATCGGCAGGAACACGACAATCAGGGCTGCCCTCACCATCCACGTGAGCGAGTCGGCGATGTTGTAGGACGCAAGATAGAAGATTGCGCGATACATGTAGAGACCAGGGACCATGATCACGATGGAAGGCACGGTAAGCGAGATCCTCGGGAACGTGAGCTTTTTCCTCACGGCCGAGGCGATGAGGCCTGCCGCAAGGGCTCCCAGGAAGGCCGCTGCCTCGGGCGGCACGGCAGCAAGATCGACGAGCTCGAGCCTGAGCGTATTGGCAACAGCGCCGATCGCCCCTGCCGTTGCTGCCATGGACACCGGACTCGAGAACATGATCGAGAAGCCGAAGACGCCGCAGAAGCTCATGGCTGCCCGCATAAGCGCCAGAGGCGCCGGCGCTATCCCCAGGGGCGCAAAATCATCCGGCGCAAGATGGACAATGCTTGCAACAAGCCAGCCGAAGAGCGTCGCGACAAGGATGACCGTAAGCGCATAGCACAGGCGCTCGATGCCGCTCTTGAAATCCATCTTCGCGATATCGAGCCCGCTTGTGATCAGCGGAAAGCCGGGGATGACAAAGAGCATGGCACCGATGTAGCCCGCTTCGTGCGAAAGCGCCGCAGGATCGAAGATTCCTAGGGCCATAAGCGCCAGAAGATAGCTGACGCAGGCACAGGACACGGCAACCGCGACGCAGGCAAAATGCGTGATGCGCCGCGCCCCCATGATGCGGCGCACATACTGGCCAACGCCTGCCCCAACGAAGGCGCACAGCATCTCCGGCGCGCCTCCCCCAAGCAGGAACACGAAGGCGGAGCAGGCAAGCGCCGATGCAAGTGCCGACTGCAGCGGCGTATAGCCGCCTTTCGTCTCATGCTCGATCTGGTCCATGAGGCGATGGCACTCCTTGACCGTGAGGTCTGCCCCGCAGGCCTCGAGATCCTTCATGAACGTCTCCATGCGCCAGATGCGCTTCGTGTTCACGCCGCAGGACGGCAGCGAGACGATGAAGGTCTCGCGCTCCGTCCCATCGACGCAGGTGCACTCGATCGTGAGCAGGCTCACATCGGCCGAACAGACGACGCCGAGCGTCTGGGCCACACGGTTCATGGCCTCGCGCACGCGCCAGCCTCCGGTGCCGCCCGAAAGCGTCAGGAGCCCGACGCGGGCAATGATGGCACAGCGGTCCTCGAGGCAGGCATCGCGTGCGATTGCACCCGGCTCGTGAATCGTGTCATGCCACCTCAAAGGCATATGGTGGGGATGCGTAAACGATGTGGACGAGACGAGCTCCTCGAGCTCTGTCCACTCTTCCTCTGTTGCCGGCACATCCTGCATGGGAAAGACCACTTCCAAAAGACCAGTTTCGCTCTCAGCGCAGACGGCCCCCAGTCTAGCAGCAGCCCGGCTGCGGCATGAAAAAAGCGGGCCACGTGCACATGCACGCAGCCCGCATCGCTTTTGGTGGAGGTGCGGAGAATCGAACTCCGGTCCAAAACAAACCCCTGACAGGTGTCTCCAGGCTCAGCCAGTGCTTGAATCTCGGATGCCTCACGCGCGCTGGCCTGCGCTCGGCATCCCAGCCGGTTCAGTCTTGGCTTCCGGCATACCCGCTACGTCCGGAAGTGCAGCTCCCTCAAATGACGCCGCACCGCAGTCGGGAGCATGCTGCGGATTGACGGCTGCTAGCTAAAAGTTAAGCAGCGAGGGCGTAAGAGCCCTGATAAGAGTTGTCGTCAATTCAATTTGACGGTACCCCTGTTTAACGTGGCGAGGAGACCACGGCCTGCTGCCCATCTCAGGTCTGCCCTGTCGAAACCAGTCACCCCCGGTTCGATAAGCAGATCGCTCTGCTGTTTTCAAAGTGCCCCGCCTGCGCGGCCTCATAAGTATACCCACCTGGGAGCATTTCTGACAGAGGCGCTATGCCTTCAGGGAAGCTTCCTCCTCTTCCATCCTGTGCTCTCGGTCCCAGAACATGAGGCAGAAGGCAGCCGTCAGAAGGATGGAGCTCGCGGCGATAGCATGGAGGCCGAAGGCGGAAAGCAGGCGCGAGCCGATGATGGCACCGATGATGAAGGTGAGGATCGTGCCGTAGTAGAGAAGGGCCGACTCCAGGTGCTCACTCTCTCGTGTGTGGATGAAATCCATAAGGTTATGGGTGCCGCTCCTGAGATTGCCGATGCACATCGTCGTCGCGAATCCCCGTCCATGGAGCTTGCGGAAGGCCTGGACCTGCATGCCGCAGGCAAGAGACGTCAGGCTGTTTGCCAGAAGGTCGAAATCCTGGGGCACAAAGGAGACAGCCGCAAGAAGGGCCGCCTCGACGAGAAGCGACGTCTGCCGCCAATGCAGGTGGTGCTCATGGCTCACATGCTTCACGGTGTGTGCGAGGGCGATGCCGAAGGCGAAGGCCAGGACCGGCAATGCATAGTGGGCGGCCTGGTGCCAGTCGCCGTCTGCGATGTTCACGCCGAGCAGCAGCATGTTGCCCGTCTGCGCGTTCGCGAAGACCTTCCCACGTCCCAGATAGGAGTAGGCATCCATAAGGCCGCCCGAAAGCGCCAGAAGGGCGGCAAGCTCGATGGATTCTGATGTCTGCCGTGCACGCTGCATAAGATGAAATCCGCTCTTGTCGAAGCCAGTACCGGCCTTTCATTCTATGCGCTCATGCACGGGGGCTGAAAAAAGGCGCAACAGCAGCACGTGGCCGCCATTGCGCCTGCACATCTGTCGCAAGAGACAGCGTTTCTGTCTGGTGCTAGTCCTCGACGCGCTCGAACATGTCGGGGCCCACGCCGCAGACGGGGCACACGTAGTCATCGGGGAGCTCGGGGGTGTCGACCTCGACCTCGTAGCCGCAGACGGTGCACACGAACTTGTAGGTCTTCTTCTCTTCGTCGGCCATGGTGCTTCCTCTCCTAAAAGGTTCCTGCTTCATGAAGGGGCCCTTCCCCTCCATGGCATGTAACTTTAGCCTATTTTGGGGACAAAGGAAGAGGCGCGGGCAGGCGTCTTTCCCTTGAGCTCCGAGTGGTACCAGCCGTAGTCGAGAAGAGGAGCGTCGCTCAGCACTTCGGCGTCCTCGACCTTGCCGACAAACACCATATGCGTGCCCACATCCATGGTCTGGACGACTTTGCAGGCAATGACGGCAGCCGCATTCTGCTTCACATACGGATCGCCGAACATCGTGCGGAACGTATCGTCTCCTGCATACTTCGCGAAGTTCGCGCCGGTCCTGAAGCCGAAGCGTCCGATGAACGGCATGTCCGCCTCGCGTGTGAGCGGCACGAGCGCAAAGTGTCCTGCCGCCTCGATGATGCCTTCCGTATAGTTCTGCTTGTTCACGGCCACCATGACCTGGAGCGGCTCAGAGGTGAGCTGGAGCCCCGTGTTCACGACGCAGCCGCTCTCGCGGGTGCCGTCGGACGCCGAGACCACATAGAGGCCAGAGGTGAACTTGAAGAGCGCACGTGTATCCATTGAAATCCCCTCTCCGAAGCCGCTTGGAGGCTAGCGGCTCCTCGCCTTGAGCGCGCGCTGGATCTCGCGCTCGGTATCCCGTTTTGCCATGTCTGCACGCTTGTCGTAGAGCTTCTTGCCCCGGGCAAGCGCGATTGTGAGCTTTACGCGGTTGTGCTCGTCGAAATACATCTGGAGCGGCACGATGGCTGTGCCCTTCTGGCGGAGCTTCTGGTCGAGGTAGAAGATCTGCCTCTTGTGGAGAAGGAGCTTCCTTCTCCGGTCGGGATCCCTGTTCCAGACGCCACCGTTCACGTACGGGTGGATATGCATGCCATTGAGCCATACCTCGCCGCCACGGATCAGCACGAACGTGTCCGTGAGCTGGGCCGGCCTGTCGCGCAGGCTCTTCACCTCGGAGCCCGCAAGCTCGATGCCTGCCTCGAACGTCTCGTCGATGAAGTAGTTGTGGGAGGCAGAGCGGTTCCTCGAGATGATCTTGATGTTCGGCTTTCCCTGCTTGCCCATCACGCCTCCCCCTCGTCCTTCTCATCCTTCTCGTCATCCGCATGGATGAGCTCGAGGAGGGCCTTGCAGGCATCGGTGCCGACAAGGTCGCGGGCACGGATCGTGAGCTCCGTCGCAAGGTTCCTGTTGCCGAAGTCGGCTGCATCGGAGGCACAGAAGAGAAGGCAGACCGCGATGTCGGCATTTGCGCCGTCAGGCAGCCCTTCCTTGCCCAGAAGCTCGCTGCATTCCGAATCGTCTACCTCATCCGGATCGTGGTCCGTACCCTTAGCGTCGGCGAGCATCTGCGTGAGCTTCCCGTCGTCTCCCATATCGAGGCGGCGCGCAGCGCGCAGGGCCGCTGCCTGCGTCCGGGGCTTGCCGATCGCTCCGAAGTACTCGGAGAAGTTTGCAAACGCACGCGCGAGATGGCGGGCATCGCTTGCGCGCTCGAAGACGGAATACGTGAGTGCCAGATATTCCTGGTTGTCGCCCTGGGCACGGAAGAGCTCGGCGAGGTCGAGCCTTGCTCCGCAGTCCATGGGATTCCAGCGTATGCACTGCTTCAGCGCCTCGATGGCTTCCTGGGCATCCCCCATCCTCACGCAGGCAAGCGCAAGGTCGGAATAGAGCCTCGAGAGCGGCTCTCCCACATCCTCGAGCGTGCGCGGATCCTTCTCGACACGGCGGTAGGCCAGGCGCTCGAAGAGCGTCGGAAAGGCGAACCACTGCATATCCTCTGTCGTCTGGCAGTTCGCATCGACGTATTCCTCGGCATCCTCGGCAAGTGCCGCCAGACGCTTCTTTGCTGCCTCATCCTGCCCGTCGACCATGAGCGATTCTGCCGCGACGAGCTCATCCTGAAGATTGCTAGTTCCCATATCGTTCCTGTCATGCGTGCAGAAGCCCTGCTTCTGCCGTCTGTTCTCTATCTATGCGTTCCTACCCGTCTCGGCCCTTCTTGATGCAGGTGCCTGGTTCGCCACAAGCGCAAAGCCGATGCGTCCCCGCATCGTGTCCACATCATGCACGGTGACCGCAACCCGCTGGCCCAGACGGTATCTCTTTCCTGACTGCTCGCCCGTGAGCGTCATGCGCGTCTCGTCGTAGTCGAAATACTCGTCGCCGAGAGACCGTATCGGCACAAGCCCTTCTGCCATCGTGTCGTCGAGCACGACGAAGATGCCGAAGCGCTCGACGCCGTCGACGATGCCCGAGAACGCTTCGCCGACATGGCCCTCGAAGAGCTCTGCCATCTTCACGTCCTGCGAGGCATGCGCCGCAGCATCGGCTACGCGCTCCTTGTCGGAGCAGTCGCGGCAGAGCTGGGGCAGCGCATGCGCCCCTTCGGCGAGCTTCGGGGGCTTCCCCTCGAGATAGGCCTTGAGCGCCCTGTGTACGGTGTCATCCGGATAGCGGCGGATCGGCGAGGTGAAGTGGCAGTAGGCCGCCGTCCCGAGCGCGAAGTGCCCCTCGTTGTGGTCGAGATAGATGGCTCGCTTCTGCGCACGGAGGAGCATCGTCGAGACGAGGTAGGCAGAAGGCGTCTTTTCCGAGCGTGCCAGCACAGCCTGCATCGCATGGGGATTGCCGGTCTCGAAGGCAAGCGCCTCGTCTGAGCTCCCGAAGAGATCGAGCTCCTTGAATATGGGGACAAGCGCCTCGAGATTCTCCTCGGAGGGTGCCTCATGCACACGGTAGGCGCAGGGTGCCTCGCGGTCGGAGAGAATCTTGGCGACCGACTCATTTGCAAGAAGCATCGCTTCCTCGACAAGCGAGGTCGCCCGCGTCTTCTCGCGAATCAGGACGCCGGCCGGCGTGCCGTCCTTGTCGAGTGCCACCTTCGCCTCGCGCGACGGGAAATCGAGCGCGCCCCTCTTCTCGCGAATCTTGATGCGGAGACGCGCCACCTCGTCGAGCACGGTCAGGCTCTCCTTCACCGCCTCGCGCGAGATGGCCTCGCAGGGAAGCTCCTCTCCCGTCTCCAAGAAGCACTCGACCTCGTCGTAGGAGAAGCGTGCACAGCTTCTGATGGCAGCCTTCATGGGCGTGACCGAGACGACCTCGCCCTTGCTCGTGAGCTCCATCTTCACAGCCATCGCAAGCCGGTCCTCGTGGGGCACAAGCGAGCAGACGCCGTTCGAGATGGCCTCAGGAAGCATCGGAATCACGCGGTCCGCCAGATAGACCGAGCAGGTGCGCTGCTGCGCCTCGTTGTCGAGGGAAGAGCCCGGACGCACATAGTGCGTGACGTCGGCGATTGCAACGAGGAGCTCGAAGCCCTGCCCCGTCCTTTTGCCGAAGACCGCATCATCGAAGTCCTTTGCATCGGCAGGATCGATCGTGACAAGCGGGATATCCCTCAGGTCCTTGCGGTATCTGTCCTGTGCAAGCGCCTCTGCGACGCCCGGCACGAGACCCTCCGCTTCCTTGAGCACCGGAGCGGGGAACTCGTCCGGCAGGTCAAAGGAGGCAAGGACCGACTCCATGCCCATATCGAGGCCTGCGGGAGAGCCTATCCTGCGCTCGATTGTCGCCGTGCCGGAGACGCCACGAGACGGATATTCGAGGATGCGCACACGCACGATGTCCCCGTCATGCACACCGAGCTTTCGGTCCGAGCGGTCCTCAGGGACCATGAAGAAGTCATGGCTCACGCGGATGTCGAGCGGCACGAGGGCACGGAGCGGCCCCGCCTCCTCATAGCGCGCAAGGAGCGTCTTCGTCCCGCGCTCGAGCACGCTCCTCACAATGGCCTGGCGCTCGCCGCCCTTTGCCGGCACGAGCGAGACGGCCACCTTGTCGCCGTTCATCGCCTCATGGAGGCCTCCATGGGCGACACGGAATGTCCCTTCCTGGCAGACGACGCGGGCCCTTCCCCCTTCATGGATATGCAGGGTGCCTGTCGCTGTGGGCTGGGGCTTGTGCCCCCTGTCGCGTCCGTATCTCCTGCCTTTCTTCGGCCTGCGCTTTGCGTGCGACATGAGTCCTCCTCGAGACAAGAGCATGGGGGCAGCACGCTCATGCGTGCCACCCCCATACTAGACCAACAAAATGCTTTGCGCCTGGCGCTAGACGTTCAGGTAGCGCCTCATTGCGATAGCGGAGCCGAAGAGGCCGATTGCCACGCCGACGATGATGAGCAGGCCATAGGTCTGCGCAATGACGGCAGGCTGCAGGTTGAACGAGAGGAACGCCACCTGCTCCTGGAGACGCGGCAGGACGTTCGTGATGACGGCCTGGAGCGCACAGATTGCGAGCAGGGCGCCGATGAGTGCCTCGATGGCACCCTCGGCGACGAAGGGCCCACGGATGAAGCTGTTCGAGGCACCGACGAGGCGCTCGATGCCAATCTCGCGGCGGCGTGCCGAGATGGAGAGGCGGATCGTGTTGTTGATGAAGACGAAGGCGACAAACGTCAGCAGCACGACAAGCACGATTGCGATGATGCGGATGTAGGACGTGACCGTGAACAGGCGCTCGACCGTCTCGCGTCCATACTGGACCGAGTTGGCCGGATCGGAATCGTCAGCGACAGAGGCGAAGTCGGAATCGTCGATGAGCTTGTTCGCGACGTTCTCGACCTCCTGCGGATCGTTGAGCTTGATCACAAGCGATGCAGGAACCGGGTTCGTGCCGTCGAGTGCCGCAACAGCGTCCTCGGCGTTCTTGTTCGACATCGTGGCTTTGTATTCCTCGAGAGCCTCGTCCTTGCTCTTGTAGGTGACAGACTCGACGTTGTCCCAGCCCTCGATCTTCGTCTGGAGGGCATCGATGGCGTCCTGGGATGCGTCATCTGCGAGGTAGGCCTGGATCGTGACCTTGTCCTCGACGTTGCCGACCATGTTGTCGACAAGGGCAGACAGGAACACGAACGTGCCGATGATGAACAGCGACAGGAAGATCGTGACGATAGCGCCGAACGTGGTGCCGAAGTTGCGCTTGAAGTGGTGCATGGCCTCACGCAGCGAATAGCCGATATTAGATGGTGCCATAGTTGCCATAGCCTCCTCTCTCCTGGTCGCGCACGACGTGGCCGCCCTCGAGGGCGATGACGCGGCGGCGCATGGAGTCCACCATCTCGCGGTCATGGGTGGCCATGACAACGGTGGTGCCGGTGCGGTTGATGCGGTCGAGCAGCTTCATGATGCCAAGCGAGATGGCCGGATCGAGGTTGCCGGTCGGCTCGTCGCAGACAAGCAGCGGCGGCCTGTTGACCATGGCGCGGGCGACAGCGACACGCTGCTGCTCACCGCCGGAAAGCTGGTCCGGATAGTTGTCCATCTTGTCCTGGAGACCCACCAGGCGCAGCACCTCAGGCACCTGGGCCTTGATGACGGACTTGGGCTTGCCGATGGCCTCGAGAGCGAAGGCGACATTCTCGTAGGTCGTCTTGTCCGGCAGCAGCTTGAAGTCCTGGAAGACGCAGCCAATCTGGCGGCGCAGGTACGGGACCTTCCAGTTGCGCATCGTCGTGAGGTCCTGGCCTGCGACCATGACCTTGCCCTTCGTTGCCTTGAGCTCGCGGGTAATGAGCTTGATGAACGTGGACTTGCCCGATCCGGAGTGTCCGACGATGAAGACGAACTCGCCCGGATAGATGTCGACGCTCACATCCTCCAGGGCCGGCTTGTTCGGCTGGGCCTTGTAGATGAGCGTGACATTGCGGTAGGAGATTGTCGGCGTTCCCTCATGCGGGACCTGGGGCATGCCATTCGAGGAAAGGCCTGCGTAGGACGTGATGCCGTCGTCGTCAGCATCAGAGGACTGCACGATGCCAGCGCTCTGCTGCGTCGGATGCTCGACGGAAGGGACGGTGAAGACAGACGTCGAGGATGGCTGCGCCTGCGGCGCGGACGCTGCCTCGGGTGCAGGGGCGGCAGTCCTTGCTGGTGCCGGGTCATCGAGATCGTCGATGGCGCCCGGGATATCGAGGCCGTCGAGATCGTCGTCGATGTCTGCCGGCGCAGCTGCCTCATCCTGTGCCTGCGGTGCAGCTGCTGCCTTCTCGGCGACGCTTGCATAGATGGACTGCATGACGGAGGACTCCTCGTCGAGAGGCTCTCCATTGTCTGCGTCTTGCGATGTCACATCCTGATATGCGCCCGCAGAAGCGGGCTCGTCTTCTGGTGTAGGAGCGCTCGTCTGCAGGGCGCCGGTGTCTTCCAGCTCTTCATTCCCCTGCCGCTCCCGACTGCGAAAGTGATTGGCCACAGAAGCTCCTTCTCTTTCCTGTATGCACGAATCAGCGGACAGATTGATTTGAAAATCATAGCAAGCATAGCGTCTGCAGCAGGCTGCAGACGCCATGGGCCCTGAAAAACGCACGATTAGCTCAGGACGCTGAAGCAGGACTCAAAGCAAAGCCCTGCTTCTATCAGAGATGTTGCAAAGACCTAACGGCCGAGCGCCTTCTTCACCTCTTGCGCAATGCCCTCTCCGTCGAGGCCGAAGTGATGGAGCAGCACATCGCCGTTTGCCGAGGTGCCGAAGGTTTTCATGCCGACGCGGTGGCAGGGCACCGGCAGCTTCTCGCCGAGGAGCTCTGCTATGGCCGAGCCGACGCCTCCATAGACCGAGTGCTCTTCGCAGGTCACGACATGACCCGTCTTGGAGGCGGAAGCGAGGATCGTCTCCTCGTCGAGCGGCTTCACGGAGAAGATGTCGAGGACCTCTGCCGAGATGCCATCCTGCTCGAGGAGGTCTGCCGCAGCGAGTGCCTGCGAGACCTCGACGCCGGCAGCAGCAATCGTCACATCGGTGCCTTCGCGCACGACGCCTGCGAAGGGAAGGCCGCCTACGAACGTCTCATCGTAGACGAGGGGCACCTTGTGGCGGCCGAGGCGCACATAGACCGGACCCGGCGTCTTCGCGGCAAGGCGCAGCGCTGCCTTTGCAGCCCAGTAGTCTGCCGGCACGAGCACGCGCATGTTCGGAAGGACGCGCATGAGCGTGATGTCCTCGAGCATCTGGTGTGTCGCGCCATCCTCGCCGACCGTGATGCCGGCGTGCGTCGGGCAGATCTTCACGTCGAGGTTCGAATCGCAGACCGTGTTCCTGATCTGGTCGTAGCAGCGTCCGGTGCCGAAGACGGCAAAGGAGCCGGTGAAGACCGTGCGGCCGGTAAGTGCGAGGCCTGCTGCCACATCGATCATGTCCTGCTCGGCGATGCCCACATCGACAAGGCGGTCAGGATCGTAGGCACCGAGCTGGGCAGTCTTTGTCGAGCCTGCCAGGTCGGCGTCGACCGCCATCACATCGAGGCCTTCCTTCACAAGCTCGATGAGCGTCTCTCCGAATGCCTCGCGGGTCGCTCTTCTAGTCATTTGCGGCCTCCTTCAGAAGCTCGGCGCGTGCAGCCTCGAGCTCAGCCAGTGCCTGGGCCCCCTGCTCGGCGCTCGGCGCATTGCCATGCCAGCCTACCTGGTTCTCCATGTAGGAGACGCCCTTGCCCTTGATCGTGTGGCAGATGATGACAGAAGGCTGGTCCTCGACGGCAAGCGCGTTCTTCACAGCTGCCTCGAGCGCCTCGATATCGTGTCCGTCTGCCTCCTGCACATGCCAGCCGAAGGCACGGAACTTCGCCGGCACATCGCCGAGCGTGCAGACCGTGTCGACAGGGCCATCGATCTGAAGGCCATTGAGGTCGACGAAGACGCAGAGGTTTCCGAGCTTCCTGTGGGCAGCAAACATCGCTGCCTCCCAGTTCTGGCCCTCCTGGAGCTCGCCGTCGCCGGTGAGCGCGAAGACATGGCGAAGAGGGGCACCCTTCTTCTCGGCGTCAAGCCTGAAGCCAAGGGCAGCACCCGATGCGACCGACATGCCCTGGCCGAGAGATCCTGTGCAGACCTCGATGCCCGGGCAGAGCTTCGAATCGGGATGTCCCTGCAGGATGCTTCCAAGCTTCCTGATCGAGAGCATCTCGTCATCCGTAATCCAGCCAAGCTGGTGGATGATGCCGTAAAGGGCAGGGGCTGCGTGGCCCTTCGAAAGGATGAAGAAGTCGCGGCCGTCCCACTTCGGGTCCTTCGGGTCATAGTTCATGAGGCCCGAGAAATAGAGGACCGAGAGGATATCCGTTGCGGAGAGCGATCCTCCCGGATGTCCCGACCCGGCCTCGGTCAGCATCTGTACAATATCGTGGCGGACTGCATTCGCCACGAGCTCTATCTCGTGCGTCGAGCAGTGCGGCGCCCTGCTCTCGCATTCCTTCGTCATAGCGCTCCCGTCTTTAGGCTTCCTCTGCCCGTTGGGCAGTCCCTTTCATCATATACGCAGGATGCGCAGGATGTGTCCATAAGCAAGGAGAGCATGGGTAAAACCCATGCTCTCCTGCGTACCAGAAACAGACCTTTAACACACTCAGGCTTCGAGGCTGCGGAATCCCTCGCCGAATACCTCGTGGACCTCTGCAATCACGACAATGGCATCGGGATCGAGCTCTGCCACGATATCCTTGAGCTTCGTCGTTTCCGAGCGCCCCATGACGCACATGAGCATGGGCCGCGTCTCGCCGCTATAGGATCCCTTGGCAGAAATCTCGGTGCAGCCACGGTTGAGCTCGAAGAGGATAGCCTTCGAGATCGCCTCATAGCGGTTCGAGATGATATAGGCCGCACGGGCGGAGCGCGGACCATCGACGACCGCATCGATCGCCTTGCCGCAGATGAACATCGAGATGGCCGCATAGAGCGCGTTCTCGACAGAGAAGACAGGCGCAGAGGCCGCGACGATCGCACCATCCACGACAATCATCATCGTGCCTATCGCGATGTCCGTCTTCTTCGAGATGAGCTGGACGATGATGTCAGTGCCGCCGGTGTTGCCGCCCGCCATGAAGACAAGGCCCAGGCCCACGCCCGTGACGACACCGCCCCAGAGAGCGCAGAGCAGGAGCTCCCCTTCGCCGAGCACGGGCACGATGGGCTGCAGGAGGTCCGTGAAGAAGCCGGAGAGCAGGATTCCCGCCACGGTCTTTGCAAGATAGCGCTTCGAGCCCTGCTTCACGACGAGCGAGAGCAGAAGGATGTTCATCGCAATGGTCTGGACACCGACCGGGATATAGATGCCAGCCCTCTGTCCGAGCGCAAACACGATTGTCGCTATGCCTGTGACGCCGCCTGCAGCAAGGCCATTCGGCAGCTGGAAGGAGTCGAAGCCAAACGCGAAGATGGCGGACCCCACAGCAATCAGAACGACATCGCGTACGATCTCTGCCATCTTCTCGCGCCTGCTCATACCTTCTGTTCCTCCCCTGTCACCCAGCGGTGATAGCCGATGATGAAGGGATCGAGGTCTCCATCATCGAGCACCGATGAAACGTTTCCTGTCTCGACGCCCGTGCGCAGATCCTTCACGAGCTGATAGGGATAGAGCACATAGCTCCTGATCTGGTTGCCGAAGCCGATATCGTGCTTCGGGCCCCTGAGCTCGTCGATCTGCTGCTCCCGCTTCTGGAGCTCGAGCTCGTAGAGGCGGCTCTTCAGGATCTTCATCGCGAAGGCCTTGTTCTGGAGCTGGCTGCGCTCGTTCTGGCACGTGACGACCGTGCCGGTCGGGATATGCGTGATGCGGACTGCAGAGTCCGTCGTGTTGACGCCCTGGCCACCGTGTCCCGTGGCGTGGTAGACATCGATGCGCAGGTCTCCCGGATCGATGTTCACCTCGATATCGTCAGGAAGGACCGGCAGCACCTCGACGCCCGCAAAGGTCGTCTGGCGCCTCTTCTTCTCGTCTGTCGGCGAGATGCGCACGAGACGGTGCACGCCCTGCTCGGCACGCAGCATCCCGTAGGCGTTCTTGCCGCTCACCGTGAACGTCGCGCGGTCGATGCCGATGACCTCGGCCTGGGGCGCATCGTTGACCGTGACCTTCCAGCCGCGGCGGTCGCAGTAGCGCAGATACATCTTGAAGAGCATCTCGCACCAGTCCTGCGCTTCGAGGCCACCCTGGCCTGGCATGATCGTGACGATTGCATCGCCGTGATCGAGATCGTCCGTGAACCAGCTCGAAAGCTCGAGCTCGGAAAGCTCGGATTTCAGCTCTTCTGCAGCAGACGTCGCCTCCTGGCGGAGCTCATCGTCGTCCGTCTCGTCAGCAAGCTCGAGCGCGGCACGTGCATCGCCGAGCTTCTCTGTCGCCGCATCGATGCCCTTGACATCCTCCTGTGCAGATGAGAGCTCAGCCATCGTCTTCTGGGCAGCTGCTGCATCGTCCCAGAAGCCAGGCTCGGCGCTCTTGTGCTGGAGCGCCTCGACAAGCTCGCGCTTCTGCGCGACATGGAGATAGCCCTCCACCTCGTGCAGGCGCTTCTCGAGGGCATCAAGCCCCTCAGCGGTGATCGGAGCCTCGTCTGCCATTAGCGGTTCCTGCCATGGCAGTTCTTGAACTTCTTGCCGCTGCCGCAGGGGCAGGGGTCGTTCCTGCCGACATTCGCGTAAGGATCGGGGTCCTCTGCCTTGCGGTAGGTCTTCGGCTTCTCATCTGCCGGCACGGACTCACGCGCGGTCCTCCTCTGGGCGATGCCCGAAGAGGAGATGTTCCGGTGATGGTCACCGTCGACATCTGCCGGACCCGAATAGCGGGCACCCTTGAGCTCTGCGCCCTCCTGGGCAGGCTGCGGCTGCGCCACGACCTGGATCCTCAGGATGATGCGCAGGAAGTCCTCGTACATGGTGTTGACGAGCTCGGTGAAGGCAGAATAGGCCTCGGTCTTGTATTCGACAAGCGGGTCCCTCTGGCCATAGCCACGAAGGCCGATGCCGGTCTTGAGGTAGTCCATCTCCTGCAGGTATGCCATCCACCTCGTGTCGATGACACGGAGCATGACGCGCATGGAGAGGTCGTTCATCGGGTCGTGCTCGGAAGGTGCAGGCTCGCCGTTATCCAGTGCCGCCTTCGCATCCTGCTGCTGGAGGCCACGTCCGATTCCGCGGATGAACTCTGCCTTCTCGGCGTAGCGGCCATCGACGAAGTCGTCGATCGTCTCGACGATATCCGCCTCTTCCATATCGTGTGTGAGCTCGGGGAGCTCCTTGATGCCTGTGAGGTCGGCAAGCCACTTGCCGAGGCCCTCGAGATCCCAGTCCTCTGCTTCCGTATCGGCAGGGCAGAAGTTTGCAACCTCGCGCTCGACCGTGTCGTGCGTGACCTCAGCGACATGCGCCGTCAGGTCCTTGCCGTCGAGAATCTTGTTGCGCTCCTCGTAGATGACCTGGCGCTGCTTGTTCATGACATCATCGTAGTCGAGGACGTTCTTGCGCATCGCGAAGTTGATCTCCTCGACCTTGCGCTGGGCACCTTCGACCGCCTTCGTGACCATCTTCGCCTGAATCGGCATGTCATCCGGCATATCTGCCTTCTTCATCATGGCAGCGATGCGGTCCATGCGGTCGCCGCCGAAGAGGCGCATGAGATCGTCTTCGAGCGAGAGGTAGAACTGCGTCTCGCCCGGGTCGCCCTGACGGCCGGAACGGCCGCGGAGCTGGTTGTCGATACGGCGGGATTCATGGCGCTCGGTGCCGATGACGCAGAGGCCGCCCGTTTCGAGCACCTTCTCCTTCTCTGCTGCACAGATGGCATCTGCCTTGGCACGGTACTTCGGCATTATGGAGTCGACGTAGGCGCGCTTCTGCTTCGTATCTGCGACCGATGCCGGATCTTCCGGATTCATGCTCTTCTCCGGCTGCGGATCGATGCCGTCGTCGCGCATGAGATCCAGCGCCATGAACTGCGGGTTGCCGCCGAGCAGGATATCCGTACCACGGCCAGCCATGTTCGTGGCGATCGTGACGGCGCCGAAGCGGCCTGCCTGTGCGATGATGGCAGCCTCGCGCTCGTGGTACTTTGCGTTCAGGATCTGCGGATGGATGCCGCGCTTCTCGAGAATGCGCATGAGCTTCTCGGAGTTCTCGATCGAGACCGTGCCGACAAGGACTGGCTGGCCCTTGGCATGGCGCTCGACGACGTCGTCTGCGACGGCATTGAACTTTGCCTCGATTGTGCGGTAGACGAGGTCGTCGTGGTCCTTGCGGATGACGGGCTTGTTGGGCGGGATGACCTGCACGGGCAGGTTGTAGATCTCGCGGAACTCGGCATCCTCGGTCATGGCGGTACCGGTCATGCCGGAGAGCTTGTCGTAGAGGCGGAAGTAGTTCTGGAGCGTGATCGTGGCAAGCGTCTGGTTCTCTTCGCGGATCGTGACGCCTTCCTTTGCCTCGATGGCCTGGTGGAGGCCCTCCGAGTAGCGCCTGCCCTCCATGATGCGGCCCGTGAACTCGTCGACGATCTTGACCTCGCCGTCAAGCACGACGTACTGCTGGTCGCGGTGGAACATGTACTCGGCCTTGAGAGCCTGCTGGAGATGGTTCACGAGCTGGCCGGAGACATCGGAGTAGATGTCGGCGATGCCGAGGGCATGCTCGATCTTGCGCAGGCCTTCATCGGTTGCGGCAATCGTATGCTTTGCCTCGTCCATCTCGTAGTCCACGTCGCGCGTAAGGCCACGGACTGCACGGGCGAAGTCCTTGTAGGTGCTTGCAGACTTCGTGCCGGCACCGGAGATGATGAGCGGCGTCCTTGCCTCGTCGATGAGGATGGAGTCGACCTCGTCGACGATTGCGAAGTGATGGCCGCGCTGCACGCGCATCTCGGGGCGCGTGACCATGTTGTCGCGCAGGTAGTCGAAGCCGAACTCGGAATTCGTGCCGTACGTGACATCTGCTGCATAGGCAGGCGTCTTCATGTTGAGGCGCATGCCGTTCTGGATGAGGCCGACATTCATGCCGAGGAAGCGGTAGATCTGGCCCATCCACTCAGAGTCGCGCTTGGCGAGGTAGTCGTTGACCGTGACGATATGGACGCCCTGGCCGTCAAGTGCATTGAGGTAGCCGGCAAGCGTCGAGACAAGCGTCTTGCCTTCGCCGGTCTTCATCTCTGCAATCATGCCGCGGTGCAGCGCAATGCCACCGATGAGCTGGACATCGAAGTGGCGCATGCCGAGCGTGCGCTTCGATGCCTCGCGGACCGTTGCGAAGGCCTCGGGCAGAAGGTCGTCGAGCGTTTCGCCGTTCGCAAGGCGCTCACGGAAGAGCACCGTCTGATGCGCAAGCTCTGCGTCATCCATCTTGTCGGGAGCGTAGTTCGGCTCGAGCTCGTCGATATGTCCGGCAATCTGCCGGAACTCCTTGAGCTGCTTGTCCGCTCCCATGGAGAGTAGCCTGGAGAAGAAGTTGGCCATAGCATTCCTTAAGGGTAAAGCGCATTCGCCACCGGCGGCGTATGCGCAGCATGCACACGACCAACACTGTATCCGATATCAGGACAACTCTTTCCCGCCATCCACCATATCATCAAAAGTGCACTGCCTTTCAGTCGCTTTCCAGAGATGGCTGTCTGCCCCTGTCTGCACCTTGCGCCCCTGCCTCCCGCAGGGCATCGTCCATGAGGGCACGCATGCGGCCGGAAGGGTAGATGCCGGAGTCGTCCATGAGCTGCTGCGAGAAGCTCTGGTAGGCTTCCCAGGCATCTGCCGTGCGCCCCTGCCTGAGATAGACCCTGATGAGCACGATGGCGGCATCCTCACGGGTCGGAAGCTCCCGGCAAGCGGAGCGCGCGTAGAGTGCAGCGGCACTCAGGGAGCTCTCGTCGAGGGCAATCTGCGCTGCCTTCGAGAGCGCATCGACATACTCCTGTCTGAGCTCCTCTGCCCTTCTCACCATCATCCCCGAGCTGTCCTGCGATGCGACGATCATCTCTCCCTGATAGATATCCAGGATCTCGTCTGCCGCCTCGAGCGCACGTTCGGTACCCGTGGCTTCCGCAAGCACCTCCTTCACGAGGGCCTCGAAAGCATCCACATCGCAGCTGACAGAAGCGGGATTGAGCGAGATGAGGCCGTCTCCTCCGACGATGAAGCGGGCACCTGTTCCTTTCTGGTGCACGACCTCGCGCAGCGTGCTCACGGCCGAATAGATCTTCGGGCGCCCCTCGACGTAGTTCGATTCCGGCCAGAGCGCCGCCAGCACATCTGCTCTCCTCATCGTGTGCCCCCGCTTGGCTGCAAGCATCTGGAGGAGCGCCTTCGAAGAGCGCCTTGGCCAGCGGTTCAGGAGGATGGGCTCGCCGTCTACCTTCGCCTCGAAGCGGCCGAGGAGGCTTATCTCGAGAAGGCCTGGCACATCGCCTGCAAGAGGCACAGGCTCGACCCCCAGAGGCTCTTCCCGTCTCTCCTCCCTCTTCTTCGGATGCGCTACCTCCTGCCACAGCGCCACATCGCGCTTCCAGCCTTCTGGCACAGCATCGCCGATCTGGGACGAGAAGCTCTGGGGCATGCCCAGAAGAAGCGCCAGAATCCAGCGGAGCTGGAGCGGCAGGTCCTGGTCTTCGAGCTTCGTGCCCTGCGCTGCGCATCGCACGGCACGGGCCATGAGCCTTCCTTCAGCGCTCTTCGCCTTGCCGAGCCTTCGTGCGACGCTGCGTGCGGTCATGCCGCCGATCTCTGTCGCCTGGAGGAGATGTATCTCGTCGAGAAGCGGCGTGCTCGAAAGCTCCTCTGCGGCACGTTCTGCGTGCGCCAGAAAGACATGGGCATGCGCTGCAGATCCCTGCCTGAGCGCAGCTGCTCCTCCCGCAATGCCCGAAACGAGCTGCGGCAGCGCATCTTCCCTCTCGCTCCAGTACGAGGCGAGGCGTCCGAGCTCGCCGGGGCCAGACGCTGCAGGACCCATAGCAAGAGCAGCAGCCTGAAGCGTCCGTACCCAGAGCGCACCTATATCCAGCCTGCTGTCCGCAACACGGGGCCAGATGCTTCGCTTCCCCAGCAGCACTTCCCGGAAGAACGCTACATCTGCCTCAGCCACCTCAGATAGAAGCCCCGTTTCCCTGGGAAGCGCGGCTGAAGGGATATCAGGTGCCTCTCCTTCGAGGAGTGCCTTCCAGAGAGCGCAGTGTAGCGCAAAGCCATCATCGCTTCCGACTGCAAGCTCCTGGAGCCTGCCTGCCCTATCTCCGAGGCTCTGCCGGATGCGCCATATCCCTTCATAGGCAGAAAGCGACGTATCCTTTGTCCTCTTCTGCACACCCACCCTCTGCCGCCAGGTCTGGAGAGCCTTTGTGCGCGGTTCTGAGACAAGCTTGAGCCCGCATGCAGCCGAGAGCCCTTCCTTCTTGTTGCGCGTGGCTCCAGCCTCCCGAAGCGCTTTCTCGACGGCCTTTGCTTCGCCTGCATCGAGATAGCGCGCACCTTCGAGCACGATATGCGCTGCTGCCTGCCTTCCAAGCTTCATGTGTGCAGCCAGGATGGCCGCACGCTGGAAGAGCGAGCGCTTCTCGAGCGCCAGGATACAGAGCAGCCCCTCCTGCTGATCCATCACATCGAGCGTGCCAAGGAAGCGGTCCATATGGGCAAGGACGCGGACGTCCTGCGTGCATCCGCAGGTCCAGCTGTCACCTTCGAGCGCGACAAGCGGAATGTATGAAGAGACCCGTACAGCAGCAGCCCCTGAATCGTCGCCGAGGATGCCCTCGAGCTCCTTGAGCGTGCCAGTCCCGAAGAGCAGCATGCAGGAAAACGCTTCGCGTGCTTCCTTTGAGAGCGCCGATGCTTCTGTCATGACCGCGGCATCAGCCTCATGCGCAAAGCACAGCGCATCGCTGTCAGAGAGCAGCCCATCGGGTTCTGCATGGAAGGTCCAGAGCGCCCGCATGAGGGAAGGCGTGCCCGCCGATATCCTGAGCGCCTCATCGAAGGCGATGCCGCCCTTCCAGCTCTTCCGCTCATATGCAGCGAAGCAGGCATCATGGGCATCTTCCCAGGAAACGTCCTCGCCGAGGCCTGAAGGTTCTACTCCCTCTTCCCTGAATGCGCAGACGATCTTTCCGCCACGCCTGACAAAGAGGCGAAATGCCTTTCCAAAGCGTATGGATTCTGTCTCTGTGAAGGCAGGAAGGGAGTCAAGGATCAGGACGGTGGTGGCAGCAAGTCCGCCCACTGGCATCTTCTGGTCCTCTTTGGCGATCTCTCCTGCACAGGATCTGGAGGTGCGCCCCTGAAACGTCCTATAGATGACATGGAAGCCTTGATCGGGACCGGTATCCTTGAGGAGCTTCAGGGCAGGCGTCAGACCACATCCCGGGTTTGCCCGAATGCAGAGGGCATCGCTATGCCGAAGAGCGGATGCTATTGCATTTGCCACGCGCTCGCGATGCGCGTCGAGCATGCCTTCGAGCTCTTCTGCATCGCTTGCAGATTCTGTTTCCGATTGCTGTACATCTCCGGATTCCATGTCTGTCCCCTCTGATTGCTTGTTGAACGCTTTCTGAATGTTCATTTCTCGAACTTTAAGGTTCAGCAAGATTCGATGGGACAGGAGCGGGGTCCGAAGGTCATTTGCTCTGTCAGATTATTAACGTATAGATGTTTTCGTGCTGGTCGCAACCATGCTTCATATTGATTCAGCTAGCTGCCCATTCATAAGATCCATGTGACCAGCATCAACTCGGATATCTATCATGCTGCATATAATGATTGTTTCTTGCAACACATAGGAAATAGCATGCATAAAAAGCCGCAGATACGCGCCTATCGCCACATGAATATAGAAGCAGCTGAGCAATGCAAACAGGAAAGCACAGCATGCTCTGCGAGTATGACTCATGGTCTCTGTATAGCAGAGGGAGGGAAGCGCGGATGCGCTCCCCTCCCTCTCCGGCACGAATGC
>ERZ791908.250-NODE-250-length-68543-cov-4.452736_pt1 | contig 68543 bp, 58 predicted proteins | sample MGYA00510144_ERZ791908 | MGnify/ENA primary metagenome ERZ791908 (study PRJEB30046, sample SAMN00792105) | human gut metagenome | study: EMG produced TPA metagenomics assembly of the A metagenome-wide association study of gut microbiota in type 2...
AGAGGTGGCATTGCGTAAGCAATGACGGAGAGGGTTCGCAACCTAAAAAAGCCGCCACACATCGCTCTGTGCAGCAGCTTCTCTATTATAAGGTATTACTCCTCCATCTGCTTTGCCAGAAATGCCGCCGCCACGTTCACCGCCTTGAGCTGGGCGGCATCGGGCCGGGCAGTGCGGTCCTCCGTAAGCAGGCCCACACTGCCGGTGACATCCCCCGCCGCAATGATGGGCACAGCGCACAGCAGCGCCCGGGGTGAGCCCTCACAGGGCAGCAATGCCTTTTCGGGGCTGCCATCGCTCTGGTAGGGCTTGCGGCTGTCCATCAGCTTTTCCAGCGGCTGGCTCACGCTGCGGTCGGCCAGATCCCGCCTGCCCGCACCGGATGCCGCCAGAATGCGGTCCCGGTCTGAGACAAAGGCCGTCAGGGCAAAGCACTTGCTCAGCACATCCACATACTGGGCCGTCACCCCGCTCAGTTCCCCCATGGGCGAATACTTTTTGAAGATGACCTCGCCGTCCCCTGTTGTGAAGATCTCCAGCGGGTCTCCCCTGCGGATGCGCTGGGTGCGGCGGATCTCCTTGGGGATGACCACCCGCCCCAGCTCGTCGATGCGGCGCACGATGCCGGTTGCTTTCATAAGGTTCCCTTCCTTTCCATGTTCCGGTTTTGCTTCCAGATTTCTGCGAAGTATGGTTATTCTGTGGAAACAGGAAGGGAATTATTCATTCAGCTCCGGCCGGAGCGCTGCTTATCCTCATACATCCGGTGGTCGGCCAGGATGCGGATGGCACGCACATCGTCACTGTCACTTGGGTAGACCGCACAGCCGCAGCTGGTGCCAACCTGCACCTCTGCATCCTTCAGGCGGTAAGGCTCCCGGATGGCTGCCTTGATCTTTTCCACCCGGCTCTTGCAGAACCCCTCCGTTACGGTTCCGTTGACGATGAGGGCGAACTCATCCCCGCCGATGCGGAACACCGCATCGCTCTCCCGCACGCAGCCCCGCAGGCGGCTGGCCACCTCCTTGAGCAGCTGGTCACCCACATCGTGGCCGTAACGGTCGTTCACAGGCTTGAAACGGTCAAGGTCGAGGTAGAACAGGACAAACGGTGTCCTGTTCAGCTCGTTTTCTTTCAACAATGCGTCAAAATAGCGTTCATTATACAGTCCGGTCAGGCCGTCGGTGTTGGCCAGGTCCTCCATCTGCTGGCGGGCCTCCCCTTCCTGCCGGAGGGCGCGCTCCTTTTCCTCCACGCGCAGGCGGGCATCGGTGCGGACACCGTGTACCAGCACGATGCCTGCGCAGAAGAACAGCCCAGCCAGCAGCAGGATGGTGGCGTTCTGGATCTTCCGCATTCCACTGTCCACCACGTCACGGCCGACGATGCCCACAATGGACAGATGCTGAAAGCCCACAGGCTGGTAGACCAGATAATAGCTCTTGCCCTCAAGCCAGTAGGAAAGGCTGCCGCTGCGGCCCTCTGCCACGTCCTGCCGGGCCCGGGTCAGTGTGCCCGCATCCACCTGCGCATACTTCTGCAGGTAGTCGAACAGGTTGTCCATCCAGTCCTCGATCTCGCTCTTGGGCTCCTCCGAGAGCATCACATCGCCATCGGGATGGATGATGTAGCAGTCGCTCTGGCCGCCGTAAGCACTGCCGCCAATCAATTCCTCTATGGTCTTATTCCGATAGCTCACGGCAAGGCTGGTGTAGGTGGTGCCGTCGATCTCCACCGGCGCAATGGGCGCAGCGTATACCACCCGGCGCTCCCCGCTCCGCATGATGTAGCTGGACACCGTAGGCTTGCCGGTGCGGTACATCTCCTCAAAGGCCGTCCAGAGGTGATCCACTTTTTCATGCTTGCCCCGGATGCTCCAATATTCGCAGTTTTCATTGAACAGATACACGCTGCTGTACCGCCAGATCTCCCGCTCGGCCTCATAGCTGCGCAGGCGTTCCTCCGCCAGGCCCTCCTCATTGGCAGCCTGCAGGCTCTTGCCCCACTCGTTCAGCATGTTCCAGTTGCTCCGGCTGAAGATGGTAAACGCCTTATCCACCTGCTCATAGGTCTCCAGCAGGTTGCGGGTGCCTTCGTCATAGAACTGCTGCCGGATGTACAGGACGTACCAGCACAGACCTGTCACCACGACCATCGCCAGCAGCAGCGCAGCTGCCGTCCATCTTTCTTTTTTCTTCCACATATTCAGCTTCTCCTCAGCAGAGTCCCAACTCTCTGCCCTTTTCCGACCGCATTTCCACAGCCTGCGAAACCACGCAATTCCGTCGAATCAACACTACCAAATTCTGCTTTTTCTGTCAAGGCTTTCGTCAAAGATTATTCGCTGCAAATTTGGGGCATTCTTCTATCCTTTTGCTGCTGTGTATGTTATAATAAAATGTATGGATTTCTGAGGGGGGTGCTCTTATGCAGCAGATCGTGATATTGGGCGGCGGTGCAGCGGGCCTTGCCGCCGCATTGGCCGCCGCCCAGTCTGCCCCGGCAGGGGCAGTGCGGGTGACGGTGCTGGACCGCAACCCCAGGTGCGGCAAAAAGCTGTTGGCCACCGGCAACGGCCGCTGCAATCTGGACAACACCGGAATTGCACCGGAGCAGTATTTCACCGCTGACCCCGCCGCCCTGCGGCCCCTGCTGACCGCGGTGGATGCCGCCGCGCCGCTGGAATGGTTCGCAGCGCTGGGCCTGTACACCCGCACCGATGAAGCCGGACGGGTGTACCCCTACTCCAACCAGGCCGCAGACGTGCTGGCCCTGCTGGAAGGCCACCTTGCCCGGCTGGGCGTGGAGGTGCGTACCGGCTGCACTGTGCAGACCCTGAGCCAGAACCGCAGCGGCTACACCATCCTGTGCGAGGATGCCGAGGGTCAGGACCAGACCCTGCGGGCCGATGCCGTCATCTGCGCCATGGGCGGCAATGCCGGGCCGCAGTTCGGCACCGACGGCTTCGGCACCCGATTCGCCGCCCAGTGCGGCGGAAAGCTGGAGCCGCTGTACCCCTGCCTGACCGCCCTGCAGACAGCAAAGCCCAACCGATCTCTGGCCGGCATCCGGGCCAAGGCCGCTGCCACCCTGCTGGACCTCGACAGCCACTGCACCGTGGCTGTGGAAAACGGCGAGGTGCAGTTCACGGACTACGGGCTTTCGGGCATCTGCATCATGCAGCTGTCCTGCCATCTGGCCCCGGGGCGGGGGCCAAAGCGCCCGGCCGTTGAGCTGGACCTCTTCCCCATGCTGGACGAGACTGCCCTGACCGCCCTGTTTGCGGCCCGGGTGCCCCTGCTGCCGGGCAAGGCACCTGCGGATTTCTGGACAGGTCTGCTCAATCCCAAGCTGGGCCGCGCCCTTTGGGCAGCGGCAAAGCTGCCTGAAAAACCGGTGGACACCCTGCCGGATGCCGCCTGGCAGGTGTTGGCCAACGCGGCCAAGCACTGGCTGTTCGAGGGTCTGACCCCCTGCGGCTGGAAGCAGGCCCAGACCACCGGCGGCGGCCTGAGCCTGACCGAAGTGACCCCCAGCTTCCAGTTCAAGGGCTGCCTCGGCCTTTACTTTGTGGGTGAAACGCTGGACTGCGCCGGCAGCTGCGGCGGCTTCAACCTGCACTGGGCCTTTGGCAGCGGCATCGCCGCCGGGCGTGACGCGGTGCGGAGCCTGAAGCGGCCTGCCCCGAAGCCGAATAAAAAGAAGCGATAAAGAATGACCCTCTCCATCCCGCATCTGACAGACAGACTGCAGGGACGGAGAGGGTCATTTTCGTTTCAGATACGCTTGTGTCTCCCGGACCACCACTCCCGAAAGCCCCACCACGCCCACAAGATTGGGCAGCATCATCAGACCGTTGAAGGTATCGGAGAGCGCCCAGGCCAGGTCCAGCTTCATCACAGCACCCACCAGCACCATGGCCGCAAACACCAGTTTATATCCTGCGGCGGCACGCTCCCCCAGCAGATACACCACTGCCCGGGTGCCGTAATGGCTCCACCCCAGCGTAGTGGAATAGGCAAACAGCAGGACCGACACCGCGATGAACTGCGGCCCGAACGCCCCAAACACCGTGGAAAAGGCCTGCCCCACCAGTGCGGAGCCCTCCACACCGGTCAGGGCCGCACCGGTGTCCAGATCCACAAGGCCGCTGGTGAGTACCACAAGGGCCGTGATGGTGCAGACCACCATGGTATCTGCAAACACCTCGAACATCCCCCACATTCCCTGCTGAACAGGCTCCTCCACATTGGCCGCGCAGTGCACCAGCACCGATGCGCCCAGTCCTGCTTCGTTGGAAAAGGCTCCCCGCTTGAATCCCCAGCTGATGGCCCGGGCCATGCCGTAACCCAGCACCCCGCCCCCGGCGGCCTGCAAGCCAAACGCCCCCCGGAAGATGGCCGCGAATGCCGCCGGGACAGCCGCCCAATGGACACAGACCACGGTCAGCGCCCCGAACAGGTAGAACAGGGCCATGAGCGGGACGATGGCCTCCGTAACTGCGGCCACCCGCTTCAGCCCGCCCAGTATGACCCGCCCGGTGAGCAGGGCCAGTACGATGCCCGTTGCCACCGGCGGCACTCGGAACACCGCCTGCAGATTGCCCGCGATGGAGTTGATCTGGCTCATGTTCCCCATGCCGAAGCTGGCCAGCACGCAAAAGCAGGCAAACAGCACCGCCAGTGCCCGGCCAAAGCCGCCGCCCAGCCCCTCGGCCAGATAGTACATGGGCCCGCCGCACCATTTTCCGGCGGCATCCCGGCGGCGGTAGCAGATGCCCAGCACGTTCTCGGCATAACTGGTCATCATCCCCAGCAGGGCCATGACCCACATCCAGAACACAGCCCCCGGCCCGCCTGCCAGAATGGCCGCCGCCACGCCCACGATGTTGCCGGTGCCGATGGTCGCCGCCAGTGCCGTGCAGAGGCTCTGAAACTGACTGATGGCTTCATCGTCCGTGTGGGCGGTCACATTCCGGTCCAGGAAGATGGCCCCGATGGTGTGCCGCATCCAGTACCCGAAATACCGCAGCTGGAAAAAACCGGTGCGCACTGTCAGCAGGCAGCCGGTGCCAAACAGCAGTGCCAGCCCCACCGGCCCCCATACCACACCGCTGACCACCGCATTCACCCGCACCAGGCTCTCCCACATACACAAACGCCCCCTGTGCTCTACTGTATGGCACAGGGGGCGTTTTCATGCCCGGGCAGCGGTTTCTGTATAAAAAAGCGCATCCCGGCCCACCCTGTTCCAAAACGGAACGGAGGAACACGGGATGCACAAGAACGGTTGGAGGCCCTTCTGGGCGGCTTTGGGGGCGGCACTTCTGGTGCTGCTGCCGCTGGTGGGCGGCACAGTCCTGCTCACCCGGCAGATGGTGCGCACCCGCATCCAGACCGCCCAGCCCCAGAGCGGGGTGCCCATCCAGCTGCCCCGGGCCGAGCACCGGATGACCCTGCTTCTCTGCACCGCCGGGGAGCAGCCGGGCTTTTTGCTGGTCTACCTGAACGCAGCCCAGAACAGCCTGAACCTGCTGGCCGTGCCGGGGGAGCTGACCGTGCCCTTCAACGGAGAGACTGCCAGCCTTGCCCACTGCTACGGAGCTGCAGGGCCCGCCCGGTGCCGTCAGGCGCTTCTGGAGATGCTGGGCCTGCCGGAGGATACGCTTTATCTGGCGCTGTCTCCCGCCGTGCTGGAAAAGACCGCTTCCCGCTACGGGCCGGTACGGGTGGGGTTTTCGGGAGCACTGACTGCCGATGAGCTGGCCGAAACCGGGCTTTCCGCCGCCGTGCAGAGCATTTCTGCCAAAGAGGCCCATGCTCTGCTCTCCGGCTGGGATGCAGGCGGCACCCTTCCGCCTGCCCGCCGGGCCGCCGTCCGGGCGGCAGTATGGGAAGCATTTTTCCGGCAGGACCTTGCCCTGCTGCCCGCCACACTGCCAGATGCCCTGCGGGCCAGCAGCGCGGCCCTGCTCACCGACTTTGCCGCACAGGATTACACCCTGCTGGGCACGGTCCTGGAGTTTCTGGCCAACAACAGCGCCCTCCCCCACGCCGAAGCTCTGCCCGGGGCGTGGGATGCAAAAGCGGGCACTTACACGGTCACAGACGCTTCCCGGGCGGCGGTGCAGACCTTTCTCAGCGTTTCGCCCGCTTCGGGGAACGATGCCTCGCTCAGGGAGCCATAGCCCAGCACAAACGTACCAGAAAAGTCCTGTTCCCCGCCGGTCAGGTCATAATCGCTCAGCAGGCTCAGAGCCACGCCCTGCGCCTTTGCGGCGGCGTGAAGGGCGGCATCCGGCGGGGCATTTTTCAGCCTTGCCAACAGATGCAGGCCGGTGTGCAGGCCGGTCAGGGTCAGCTCCTCCGGCGCAAAAGCAGCGCGCAGAGAGGCAGCCAGAGCATCCCGCCGGGCCTTGTAGGCCACGCGCTCCCGGGCAAGATGCCGGGTGAAGTAGCCCTCGCGGATAAAGCGGGCCAGGGTCTGCTGCTCAAACCGGCTGACGGTGCTGGAATAGATCCGGTACTTTGCCCGCCAGGCGGGCAGCAGCTGCCGGGGCAGCACCATGTAGGCGATGCGGATGCCGGGGGCCAGACTGCGAGAGCAGGTGGAAAGGTAGACCACCGGGCCGTCGGCCCCGGCCATGCCCTGCAGGCTGGGCAGGGGGCGGGTATCAAAGCGGAACTCCGAATCGTAATCGTCCTCTATGATATACCGCTGGCCCGGGCAGCGGGAGGCCCAGTGGAGCAGCTCCGTGCGGCGGCCCGCCGGCATGGTCACGCCCGTGGGGAACTGGTGGCTGGGCGTGACATAGCACACCGCCGCGCCCGAGCCGGACAATGCCTCAACAGAAAGGCCGTCCGCATCCACAGGCAGGCAGCAGCACGCCACGCCGTTGTTTTCCAGCACCTGCTTCGCGCGCTGGTAGCCGGGGTTTTCCACCGCCGTTTTGCCGGGCAGGAGCGGGGCCAGCAGGCTCAGCAGATACTCCATACCGGCACCCACCACCACCTGCTCGGCGGTGCACCGCACGCCCCGGTATTCCTCCAGATAGTCCGCCAGCGCCTGCCGCAGCTCCACGTCCCCCTGTGCATCGCCATGGGTCAGCAGCTGGGGCGAGGAATAGAGCAGCTCTTTCTGCAGCCGGGCCCAGGTGCGGAACGGGAACAGCCCCGGGTCCACGCCCCGGGTGGACAGATCGAACCGGACGGGCGGCTCGGCTGCTTCCGGCGGAGCGGCAGACACCGGGGGCGGCACTTCCTCTGGCCGGGTGGGCAGGGCAAGATATTCCTGTACATAAAAGCCGCTGCGCTCCCGCGGCTCCATGTAGCCCTCGGTCGCCAGGATCTGATATGCCGCGTCCACCGTGTTGACAGAAACCGACAGCTCTGCCGCCAGCCGCCGCTTGCCGGGCATCCGGGTGCCCGCCGGAATGGCCCCGCTGCGCATCTCGGCGGCAAGGCTTTCGTAGAGCTGCTCGTACAGCGGCACCCCGCTGGCGGCATCCAGTGCTGTTGTCAGATGAAACCTAAGACCTCTCCCCTTTTTGGGTGCTTTGCCAAACTGACCCCATAAAAAAACTTTATTCTGGGTATTTTCATGGTGCCAGTTTCGCGTATAATAGGAGCATACCAACCACACACCCAAATGTCAAGTAGTTTTATGGGTAAGTGGCTTTGAAACGGGCGAACGATCCTGCGGAGCAGGGTTCGCCCCGAAAAAAATCGGAGGGGAAAAATCATGTCTACAACTGCAATGTGGCTGCTGCTGGCTGTGGTGATCGTCGTCATCCTGTTCGGCAGTGTGCTGTACAAGCGCACCTTTACCACCAAGGAGCTGGCCCTGACCGGCGTTATGGCCGCGCTGAGCCTGGTGGCATACCTGTTCTTCCGTGTGCCGTTCTACGGCGGCTCCTCGTTCCATCTGGGCAACACCTTCACCGCCTTGACCGCCCTGCTGCTGGACGGCGTTTCCGGCGGCCTGGCCGGTGCGATCGGTCTGGCTCTGGCCGATATCCTGGCCGGTGACCCGGGCTATGCCGTGACCACCTTTGTGCTGAAGTTCATCATCGGCATCACCTGCGGTGCCGTGGCCCACAAGGTGTTCAAGCTGCGCGATCTTGACCGCCACAGCAAGGGCTACCTGCTCAAGGTCATCGTGGCAGGCGGCTCCGGCCTGCTGCTGAACGTCATCACCGACCCGTTCCTGGGCTATTTCCGCAACATTTACATCTTTGGCCAGGAGTACACCGTGGCACAGGCCCTGTCCAAGATCGCCGGTGGTGTCACCTTTGTCAACAGCGTAGCCTCCACCATCTGCGTGGTCATCCTGTATCTGGCACTGCGCCCGGCTCTGGAGCGCGCCGGTCTGCTGCCCAAGGGCGAAAAAAAGTAAGCCTCTCATCTCTTTCTGACGCATAGATGGAAAGCCCCCGGTCTGTATCCTCAACATGATATGCTACCTCTAGAGTAGACAGAGTAAAAAGAAAACTCTGCGTACTCTGGGGGTATTTTCATGGTAAGCAAGAACAATAACGATACAGCGGAAGCAAAATATCAAAAAATGTCCCGTGCTGGACGCTGCAAGCTCACGTCCGTGCCATGAATCGAGCGTTCTAACGCCGATTTGCACAAAAAATTCGCCGTTCCCTTGTGGAAACGGCGAACAAAAATCTTATATTATTTTTTCTGTCTACTTGACGGGGCACTTCACGGGCAGGCGGGACAGAAACGCAGAAGATCAGTCCTCGATGAGCTCAACGGTCTTCATCTTGACGGGGGTGGTGGGCTTATCGTTCCAGTCGGTGCGGACGGAAGCGATCTTATCCACGACCTCCATTCCGGCAACGACCTTGCCGAAAGCGGCATACTGGCCGTCCAGATGGGGAGCGTCCTTGTGCATGATGAAGAACTGGCTGCCGGCACTGTTGGGGTTCATGCTGCGGGCCATGCTGATCACGCCGCGGGTGTGCTTGATGGGGTTGTTCACACCGTTTGCAGCGAACTCGCCCTTGATGTTCCAGCCCGGGCCGCCGGTGCCGTTGCCCAGCGGGCAGCCGCCCTGGATCATAAAGCCGGGGATGACACGGTGGAAGGTCAGGCCGTTATAGAAGCCCTCGCTGACCAGCTTCTTGAAATTCTCACAGGTGATGGGGGCGACTTCCTCATTCAGCTCAATGTCGATGATGCCGCCGTCTTCCATAGTAATGCGAACCATAACGCTACAATACTCCTTTTGTGTTGACCCCGCAGCGGGGGTGTGTGGGGCAGAAATGCCTGCCCGGATATCTCTTATAGTATACCATAGGTTTTACAGGTTGCAACTGCATGGTTGCAACCTTTTTGTAAATTCGGCAAAGTTCCGGGGCCGGGAGCCTGCTTATTCCATCTTCATCCGCTTTGTGATGAGTTGGCCATTCTGTTCTGTGCCGTCCGAGATATAATACTTCCACTCGGTCGAGCCGTCGGACATCAGGTACTCCACAGCAAACACCTGCCCAGCCTGGATTTTTACAGGGTAGTTGTCGGCTGGCAGAATCTCACGGGGTGTCGGCAGATCCTTAAAGTCCTCGTATGCGTCTTCCAACCGCCAGAACTTTCGGGTCTTGTAGCCCTTTACCATCGAAATATCCTGCTCACCGAAATAGGATGCTGTGTAGGTCTTTCCGTTGACTTCCAGCGTGTCGATCCGTTCCGGTTCCTGCGTCAGATCTTTGGTATGGAGATGTTCCCCATAGTTCTCGCTCAACTGTTTTGCCATGCGAAAGTCCGAGTTCCGATACTCCGACTCCACAATATGTGTACTTCCATAGATACCCATGATATCGGTGCGGCGTACCGCTTCCAGCTCCTGATAGCTGCGCCGGAAGTTCTCCACCATCCGGTCCTCCCGGTATCGAACCGAAGACGCTTCATCCGTCGCCTTGATCTCATAGTACCGTTTGCCCTGTTCCATGTTTTCCTGCGTACGTTTGTACTCTTCGGTATCCTTCTGCCCGTTGGCTTCCAGATAGGCCAGATACCGCGGCCCGGTGCTTTCCCAGGTATGGCCCACGTCGGTGCCGTGGAACACGGTTTCCGGGTACTGCTCCTTGATCTGTTTCAGAAAATTTTTCATGACTTCGGTGCCGCCTTCTGTGCCTCCCCAGTCCTTGAACTGCAGATCCAGCAATTCATCATCGTCGGCCTGCATCCACAGGTTCAGAAATTGTGCATCCGTATACGGGAATTCCACAAACAGATCCCGCATTCCTTTTTCGTAATACTCGCCCCAGATGGAAAGTTCCTTATCAAGAATGCTCTGCTTGCTGTGTTCTTCTCCATAGAGATAGATTTCGCCCTTCGGCCCGTTTTTTACATGGTTCCAGAGCAGCCCTATCAGCAGGGCCGCAATCAGCACGATGGCAGCATATTTCCAGCGTCCGGTCTTTTTTTCTGTTTTCATTCCAATTCCTCTTTCATCTCGGTCATATCGGCCCAGAAGCGTTTGGGGCAGTGGGTCATACGGCCTTTTTCGTTATGGCGGGCCCTGATCTCCAGCGTTTTGTAAAACTGCTTCCACAGGTCCTGAAACTGCTGCTCCCGCTCATCGGGCGGCGGAAGCGTCAGCGGTTCGGCCAGCTCCATGAGCTGAGCCTTGTGGTTCTGGTACAGCAGCACCGCCTGATGGACGGCATCATAGATCAGGAAGTTCTCCTCCGGGAAGCGGGCACAGAAATGCCCGCGCAGGAGGGGCAGAATATAGTTTTTGGGGTGGATGACTGCACCCAGCATCCCATCGTGCTCCTGAAAGCGGACAAAGCCCTGAAACTTGTCCACTTCCCAGTCCAGGCTCTGCTTCATCTGGTAGAGCGGAGCCACCTCCGGGTGGCCCCGCCGCTTGACGGTGCCTGACCCCAGCGCAAAGGCCAGATGCAGAAACCGGATGAGCCGCAGCTCCTTATCCTCCCAGCCCGAGAGAAAATCCCGGGTGACGAGGGATTCCGTCTCTTCGCCCAGCTTGGCGCGGAAGCTGGCAAAGACCCGCCGGGCCGTTGCGCGGTCAGTGGGGATCTCCTTCACAGGGTAGAGGGTAGCCGTCTCCCGCTCCGGGGTCCAGACCGCGAAGGGCAGCTCATGCTGGGCAAAGCTCTCAAACACACAGCAGAGAAAGCCCTCGAAGCTGCCATCATAGAGGTAGACCACGTCGGCATCGTGGAGCTTCCGGGCAGGGCTTACAGGGCTCTGGCCAGACATTGCACTGCCTCCTCCCGCACCATTTTCTGGGCTGTGCGGGGCGGCACGCCCTGCTCCACCAGCCGATCCACGGCGGGCGGGCTGAACATGCTCAGCTGCTCCACCCCGCCGCTGAATACGTTGGGGTCGATAAGCGCCCGGGTGATGCGCTCCCGCCCGGCGCTGCCGCGGCCCGGGTGCGCCCCCGCAAAGCCCCGGCAGGTGATGAAATACTGTGCCCGCTTGAGCACCACGCCCATCCGCTTGAGCTCGTCCAGCCCCAGCGCGGCCTGTTTGCGGGCGTGCCAGATGCGCCGGGCGCTCTTGGGGCCGATACCCGGCACCCGCAGCAGCATCTCAAAGGGGGCGCGGTTCACGTCCACCGGGAACAGCCCGTAATGCTGCACCGCCCAGTTGCACTTTGGGTCCAGATAGGGGTTGAAGTTGGGGTTGTCCCTGTCCAGAAGTTCCTCTGCCTTGAACTCGTAAAAGCGGAGCAGCCAGTCTGCCTGATAGAGCCGATGCTCCCGCAGCAGCGGCGGCTTGGTGTCCAGCGCGGGCAGGCGGGTGTCCTCGGTCACAGGGATGTAGGCGGAGTAAAACACCCGTTTCAGGTGATACTTATTGTATAATCCTTCCGTTAATTGCAGGATATGATAATCTGTTTCCGGGGAAGCACCCACGATCATCTGGGTGCTCTGGCCCGCCGGGGCAAATCTGGGGGCCTTGCGGTAGAGCGCCACCTCTTCCCGGTTGGCGGCCCCCTCCACCGCGATCTGCTTCATGGGCCGGAAAATGGAGTGCCGCCCTTTGTCCGGAGCCAGCAGGCTCAGGCTGCGCTCACTGGGCAGCTCAATGTTCACGCTCAGGCGGTCGGCCAGAAAGCCCAGCTGTTCCAGCAGCTCCGGGCTGGTGCCGGGAATGGCCTTGGCGTGGATGTAGCCGCCGAAACGGTACTCCCCCCGCAGCAGGCGCAGAACCGCCAGCATCCGCTCGGTGGTATAATCCGGGTTCACCAGCACGGCACTGGAAAGGAACAGACCCTCGATGTAGTTGCGGCGGTAGAATTCAATGGTCAGCTCGGCCAACTCCCGGGGGGTGAAGGTGGCCCGGGGCACATCGTTGGACTTGCGGTTGACGCAGTAGCTGCAATCAAAGGAGCAGCAGTTGGTCATCAGCACCTTCAGCAGGCTGACACAGCGGCCATCGGCAGTAAAAGCGTGGCAGCATCCCGGGGCGTAACAGCTGCCGACCCCGCCCGCTCCTGCTGCCCGGGAAGCGCCGCTGGAGGTACAGGCCACATCATATTTTGCGCTGTCCGCCAGGATCGTCAGCTTATCCATCAGGCTCTGTTCCATGGGACACCTCCGAAAAATGGGTATAAAAAAGAAAGCCATACTGGATGGCTTTTCTTTTTCAGGCGCTGGTGGGGCGTTTTTACCACTTCGCCTTGGTCTCCACCACACGGCCTGCAATGTGCAGATGGTTGAGCTCCTCGCCCTTGATGACCATTTCCTTATAGGCCGGGTTGAAGGGCTGCAGCACCACGCAGTTGCCGCGCTGGAGGTAGCGCTTGAGGGTACCCTCGCCCTCGTCACCGTAGATCAGCACGCCCAGGTCGCCGTTTTCCAGCGTGTCCTGACGGTGCACCAGGGCAAGGTCACCATCGTGGATGCGGGGCTCCATGCTGTCGCCGCGCACAACGAGATAGAAGTAGCTGGAAGGGTCCTTGACCCGGGCATACTCCTTGCCGTAGTCTTCCTCATAGGCCAGCGCGCCGTAGCCCGCCTTGACCGTGCCGATGACAGGGATCAGGCTGTACACATAGCTGCCAAAGAAGCGCTCTTCGGTCTGGCCCTCCGCGGTGGGGTCGAACAGACCCAACAGATAGTCCGCGGTCGTGTCCAGGATCTCCGCCAGCTTTGCCACGGTGGTGGGGTCCGGGGAACTCTTTCCGCTCTCCCATTTTCCCACGGCCTGCTGAGTCACGCCCAACAGGGAAGCAAGCTCCGCCTGGCTCATGTGCTTTTGCTTTCGGCATTGCCGTAACAGCTCCGGAAACGACATTGTTCAACACTCCTCTGCTTGTACCGGGTCCGGTAAGGTTTTATCTGTATTTATTATACAACAAAAGGATGTTTCAGTAAAGAGGGAATCCCGCTTTTTCTCGAAGAAAAGTTGTCGTTCCGCACAAAAATGCGCACAATGAGCGGAAATTTTGATTTTAGGCTTGACAGCGCCGCTGAAATCTGGTAAATTAAATAGGCATTCGGTACGGCGTGTGCGGGTGCCCACGAGGAGAGATGTCCGAGTGGTTTAAGGAAGCAGTCTTGAAAACTGCCGTACGGCAACGTACCGTGGGTTCGAATCCCACTCTCTCCGCCATTTTTATTGAATAAGTGCAACACACTTTGCTCTGGAGTAGTACTCAAGAGGCCGAAGAGGCGCCCCTGCTAAGGGCGTAGGTCGTCTAAACAACGGCGCGAGGGTTCAAATCCCTCCTACTCCGCCAAGAAAAAGCTCGATGATTCTTTGAAATCACCGGGCTTTTTCCATTTTTGTTCTCATCTTATCTTTCAATCCGTATTTACATAATACGTATAATATGGTATACTCCTCTTGAAAGGATGTGAAGCTTGTGCCGCCAAAACCGCGTGAAATGGAAAAGCTGATCCTTGCCGATGGCTGGGTCTTCAAGGAACAGGTCGGTTCCCACCGTCAGTATGTCCATCCCACAAAACCCGGCAAGGTCACGATTCCTTTTCACAAGGGAAAAGAACTTGACCGCCGCACAGAGCTTTCCATCCGAAAGCAGGCAGGGCTCAAATAATGCCATATCATCATACAGGAGGGATGAAGGATGTTATCCATGTATCCGGCTTGTTTTTATAAAGAGGCAGAAGGTTATTCTGTCGTTTTTCCTGATTTGAACAACCTTGCAACACAGGGTGATACCTTTGAGGAAGCCATGGAGATGGCTGTGGACTGCCTTGCAGGCTATCTCTACACCTGCAAGCGGGATGGCGAAACGATTCCCACACCGTCTCGTCCGGGTTCCATCGACCCAATCGCTGTGTCTCGGGCACTTGCTCCCGACGAGCCTGTTCCCGAAGCATTTGTCAATGTTGTTTCTGTTGACGTGGCAGAATATGCCAAACAGCATTTCGAGAGATCTGTCAAAAAGACACTTTCCATCCCTGCCTGGCTGAACGATGCCGCCATGGCACAGGGGATCAATTTCTCCCGCGTCCTTCAGCAGGCACTGAAAGAGCAGCTACACATGGCTTGAACAGATTTTTACACAAAACGCGCTTTCCGGGGCCTTCCGAAAAGCGCGTTTTGCTTTTTTACAGCAGAAGATTCGTCACCGCAGCCAGCACGCTCAGGTGCACAGGATAGAACCAGTAAAAGGCCTTCTTTTGCAGCGGACTGCACGCGCCCCGCTGCCCGTTGTAGAACCAGACCAGCACAAAGGCCAGCGGGGCGGTGAGCTCCCAGGCAAACAGCACGGCTCCCACGATGCACTGCCGCTTGCGGTCGCCACGGGTCAGGTACAGCGCACAGATGATGAGCACGCCGATGCCGTTGTAGTCCGTACAGGCCAGAAGCGCCGCAAGCGTGCAGCCTGCCGCACACAAGAGTCCTTTCCAGCTGGCAGAGCCGTCCGGCTTTTCAAAATGCTTCAGACCTGCCATGGCCAGCACGCCCAGCGCCAGCGTCCAGTAAACGTTCTGTGCACTGGGGTCAAAAGGGGTGCGGAAGAACGCAAGGTCAAAAGGTACTTCGCTCAGAAGGCCGAACAGCACCAGCCGCCCAAGGTAACCTTTGACGTTGTGGGTGTGCACAAAGCCCTCCACCAGCAAAAAGCAGAACAAGGGAAAGGCCAGCCGCCCGGTGAAGCGCAGCACCATGTCCAGCCGGTACAGCGGATAGGCGGAAAGGGTGTCCCGCGAGAGGGTGCCGCTGTCCAGCCCGGGCGTAAGGATACCTGCCTCGATGCAGGACGCGCCGATGTGGTCCACCAGCATGGTGATGCAGGCAATGGTTTTAAGGGCGGTGCCGCTGAAGCTGCAGCGCGGGGAAAGTGCGGTCATAAAAAAACACCTCGGTCAGTTTGTAAAAAATCGTTATAAGAACTATAACGGCGGAAAGGTGGCATTTCCTGCGTCTGCTGCGGCAAAATCTGCACAGAGTGTGCACAAATCAGCCCAAAATGCTTGACAGGACGGACGCGGGATAGTAAAATCAAGAAGATAATTGAACTATCTCAAACCAAAGATGAAAAAGATTCACAGAGGATCAAGCGTCTCCGAACCAGATCAGACCGGAAGGAGGCATTGGGAATGACGCTGTTTTCTTATGAGATTTTCGACGCAGTTGCACGGCAGGGCAGCTTTAACAAGGCGGCTCAGCAGCTGCATCTGACCCCCTCGGCCATCAGCCACGCCATCGCCGTGATGGAGGCCGAGCTGGGCTTTACCTTATTCAATCGCGGCAAAAACGGCGTCACCATGACCAGCTACGGCGCTTCGCTGTACCCCTCCATCCGTGCGGTGCTGAACAGCGACGAGGCCCTGCAGCAGAGCATTGCCCGCCTGAACGGCCTGGAAAAGGGCAAGGTCAAGCTGGGTGCCTTCAACTCGATCTGCTCCGGGCTGCTGCCCAGCATCCTCAAGGGCTTTATGGACCACTACCCCCAGATCGAAGTCGAGGTCTATCAGGGCACCTACGACGATGTTAAGGAGTGGCTGCGCACCGGTCAGGTGGACATCGCCTTCCTCTCCAACAACTGCCGGGAGGAGTTTGTTCTGACCGAGCTGTTCCACGAGCCGCTGCTCTGCATCACCCCCATGGACTGGCCCGAGCCGCCCAACGGCGTGATGACCCCCGCCCTGATGAACGGGCAGAACTTTGTGGTGCAGTGGGATGCCACCGACGCGGAGATGCGTCAGTTCCTCAAGAAGTATTCCATCTCCACGGAGCGCCGCTGCCATGTCATCGATGACCAATCGAACATTGCCATGGTCGAGGCGGGCTTGGGCATTTCCATCATGCCCCGGATGCTGCTGCGCAACTGCACGGCAGCGGTCAAGATCTACCCCATCGAACCCGAAGAGGACCGGGTGGTGGGTCTGGCCGTCCAGCGTCCCACCGCCATGGCTCCCGCCGTGGAGCAGATGTTCCACCACATCGTGGAGTGCTGCAAGGATCTGGACTGAACAACAGTGTAACATAACGGGCCGGTGTGCGCAACACCGGCCCGTTTTTGCCGCCCGGAAAACTTTGGATTGTATCCCCGCCCGGGATACGGTATACTAAGAAAAAATCCATTCTGGTTTTGAGGGGAAAAATTATGGATCGAAGAAGTTTTTGCAAGGTGCTGGGGTTTGCGGCCGGCAGCACTCTGCTGCCCGGGCTGATGGTCCGGGCCGCCGGGCAGAGCTCCGTGGGACGCGCAGTACCGGATGGCCGCTACGCCATTGGCATCCGCAGTGACCTGAGCGGCTGCGACCTGACCCACACGTTCTATTACTCCGACAGCTTTTTCACCCACCCGGCCACCCAATATGACCACCAGCTGGCGCTGGCAACGCTGGGTCTGGTCTGCGCTGCGGCCAACACCATAGCCAGCGATGCGGAATACTGGGTCAACGGCTCCGTGGGGCGGGAAGCCCACATTGCTGCCGCCTACGAGGCCCTGGGCTTCGGGGACGCACTGTTCTGCAACTACGACCTTGACACCGGCCGGGCCGGGGACTTTGTGGGCTATTCGCTGGCCCGCAAAACCCTGACCCTGAACGGCCAGCGCACCACCCTTGTGGCGCTTATCCTGCGGGGCGGCGGCTACGGCGGCGAGTGGGCCAGCAACTTCCACATGGGCGACACCAGCGCGCACACCGGCTTTGTCACGCCTGTGGCGGCGGTGTTTGCGTCTCTCAAGGCCTATCTGGCCCGGGCCGGGCAGAGCGGTGCCTTCAAGCTCTGGCTGGGCGGCTACAGCCGCGGTTCCATCATTGCAAATCTGCTGGCGGCAAAGATTGCCCGGGAGCTCCCCCAGCTGGGGCGGGAGAACATCTATGCCTACGGCTTTGCGGTGCCTGCGGCCCTGACTGCCGCTGACCGGCCTGACCTGCAGCAGGATTTCGATGCCAACCACGCCCCGGACGGCACCCTGCTGGAAAGCTGGCCCGAGAGCAACATCTTCAGCATCATTTCCAGCGGCGATGCGGTGGCCCGGGTGCTGCCCGCTGCCTGGGGCTACCACCGCAACGGCTGTGACCGCTTTCTGCCCGCCACCCGAAATGCCGAAGAGCTGGCCGATCTGGACGCACTGGGGGCGGAATTCGGCCCCACACCGCTGGTGGTCAGCAGCCTTGCCACCGCCGAGGACACCAGTGCCCTCATCGACATCGTGGCCAAGTTCTGCGTTTCCCGGGAAAATTTCCACCAGAAATACGAAACCGCCATCATGGACATGATCCAGTGTGCCTTTATCCGCTCCGAAAAAGAGGTGGTCGATGGCTACATCCTCAGCGACGGTGAGATCGTGGAGCGGCTGCAGACCCTTTCCCACATGAAAGAGATCGATTACTGGCAGATCGTGGGCAGCGTTTGGGCCGCCTCCACCATGAGCCGCCCCATCCTTGAGCGGTACGGCCAGAACGTGCCCCTGCTGGCCCGGCAGATCCTGATCCCGGTGCTGGCGGTCGGCCTGTGCTACGGCATCGAGACCGATGTGGTGCAGATGGTGGCCCAGTACATCATCCGCCTGCTCACCGCCCGGGGCGAGCTGGACAGTGTTCTGCGCGCGGCGTTCTGCCACCACCCGGAAAACTACATTTCCCTGATGGAATACTACACCCCCGAGGAGCACGGCATGGAGCCCTTTACCAGAAGATGATTCACTTTTCTTCACCTTCCGCCTGAAATCTCTCCACCGGTGAAACGCCTGCGATTCGTTGAAATCCCGCTTTCTCTATGTTACACTTGAGTTTATCAATTGGAAAAGAGGAAAAAAACATGGAAACTCACCACAAGCGCAGCGCGTTTTCCGGCAAACTCGGATTCGTGCTGTCCGCCGCCGGTGCGTCGGTCGGGTTGGGCAATATCTGGCGCTTCCCGTATCTGGCCGCAAAATACGGCGGCGGCATTTTTCTGCTCATCTACATCCTGCTGGCTGTCACCTTTGGCTACACCATGATCATTGCCGAAACGGCGCTGGGCCGGATGACCCGCAAAAGCCCGGTGGGCGCTTACAGCCATTTTGGCAAAGGGAAGGGGCTGGCGTTCGGCGGCTGGATCAACGCCGTCATCCCCATCCTGATCGTCCCCTATTATTCGGTCATCGGCGGCTGGGTCATCCACTATCTGGCCCAGTATCTTACCGGCCATGGCAGCGCGCTGGCATCGGACGGGTATTTCTCCGGCTTCATCTCCAACGGTCTGCTGGCCGAGATCTCGTTCCTGCTGTTCGCCTTTATCACGCTGGGCATCATCTTTGCGGGCGTGCGCAACGGCGTGGAGCGCGTTTCCAAGGTGATGATGCCGGTGCTGGTGGTGCTCTCGGTGGTCATTGCCGTCTACTCGGTCACACGGCCCGGCGCACTGGCAGGCGTAAAGTATTTTCTGGTCCCCAACCCGGCCAACTTCTCGTGGATGACCGTGGTTTCCGCCATGGGGCAGATGTTCTACTCCCTCTCCATTGCCATGGGCATCCTGGTGACCTTTGGCTCCTACATGAAAAAGAACGTGTCCATTGAGCAGTCCACGGAAAACGTGGAGATCTTCGACACCGCCATTGCCATCATGGCGGGCCTGATGATCATTCCCGCCGTGTTCGCTTTTTCGGGCGGCGACCCTGACACCCTGCAGGCGGGCCCGGCCCTGATGTTCATTACCATCCCCAAGGTCTTTGCCAGCATGGGCATGGGCACTGCCGTAGGCGTGCTCTTCTTTGTGCTGGTGCTGTTCGCGGCCCTCACCAGCTCCATTGCCCTGACCGAGAGTGCTGTTTCTACCTTTGAGGACGAGCTGGGCTGGGACCGCACCCGCTCCACCATCCTCATCGGCTGCATTATGATCGCACTGGGCAGCCTTTCCGCGCTGGGCTACGGCCCCCTTGCCAGTGTGACCGTGTTCGGGATGCAGTTCCTTGATTTCTTCGACTTCCTGACCAACTCGGTGATGATGCCCATTGCGGCCATTGCCACCTGCCTGCTGGTCTCCCGGATCGTCGGTGTGGAAAAGATCGAGGAAGAGGTCACACGGGAAGGTCAGCCCTTCCGCCGCAAACCGGTGTTCAACTTTATGCTCCGGTATCTCTGCCCCATCTTCGCGGCTATCATCCTGGCCAGCTCGGTCGCCAACGCACTGGGCTGGATCTCGATGTGACCCTGTTTTCTGCACGCAAAAAGCCCCCGGCCTGTATCCTCACAGGCCGGGGGCTTTTCGATCACTCTTTTTCAAACACGAGGAAGCGGAACGCGATGTCCGTGGTCAGCTCGGGCAGGGCGGCCAGGCGGGCCGCGCCATCCCGTGGCGTTTTCCAGTAATAGGGGGTCATGGCGAACAGCGCCTCCAGCTGCCCGGCAGGCACCGTGATGCTGCCCGAGACTTCCCGCTCCCCAATGGGGTGGAAGCCCTCATAGGCCACCTCCTGCACCGGATTTTTATAGGGCGTGTCGTAGAGGACAGCCTTCATCTGGTAGAGGTGCTCTGCACCGGGCACAACATAGATCATCCGTCCGCCCGGGCGCAGCACACGCCGGAACTCTTCCTGTGCAAAGGGCGAGAAGCAGTTGAGCAGCAGGTCGGCCCATCCGGTGCGGACAGGCTGGGCAAAGCTGGATGCTACCGCGTATTTTGCGGCAGGCAGTGCCTTTGCAGCCAGACGCACCGCAGGCTTTGCGATATCAAAACCCGCCAGCTGCACTGGCCTGCCCGCCTGCGCAAAGGCCTGTGCAATGCAGCGGTCGTACCAGCCCTCGCCGCAGCCCGCATCCAGCAGGTGGAGCGGTGCATCTGCCCCGGCGGCAGCGCCGTATGCAAGGCACAGTTCCCCCAGCGCCCGGCCGAAGATGCCGTAATACCCGGCGTTCAGGAAGGCACGGCGGGCGGCGACCATCTCTTTGCTGTCACCCGGGGCCTTGGTGCGCATACTCTGCACCGGCAGCAGGTGCCAGTATCCCTCTTTCGCCCGGTCAAAGCTGTGGTTCCTGCCGCATTTCAGGGCAGTGTCCCCGGTCAGGGGTTCGCCGCAGAGCGGGCACTGCCAGGGGGCAAACGGCTCAGGTTTCATCGGTGTGATCCTCAATGGGTGCGGTGGCACCGCCGTGGGCGGTCATATACTCTTCAAAATTGGTGAACTTCTGCTGGGGCGGGCGGCGGCTGATCAGCATCAGGCCCGGGTCCTCGTCCCGTACGGGGGCGGCGTTCCGGCTGCGGCCGCGGGGTGCCTCGCTCTTGGCGGGGCGGGCCGGGCGGCTGCTCTGCACTGCATTGCGGTTATTGCGGCTGCCCTGCTGGCTCTGGCTGTTCTGGGCCGGGCGGGCATTGCGGCTGTTCCGTTCTGCCCGCTGCTCGGTGCGCGGATCATTGCGGTCGGTGTGCTGCTCGGCACGGGCAGGCTGACCACCGCGCTGACGCTGGCCGTTCTGGGCCAGAGCAGTCTGCTTTGCGGCAGGCTGCGCAACCGGAGCCTTTTTGACCGGGCGCAGGGGGGTAGCCTCCGGGGCGCTCACAAAGTGGGGGTCGAATTTGGGCTGGGCGTTGCTGCCGCGGTTGGCCGGCTGCGGGGCATTGCCCTCGCGGCGGGTGCGGCTGTTATTGGAGCGGCGGTTCTCACTGCGGCCGCCGGAAGTGCGCTTCTGGTTTTCCTCCATGGATGTTCCTTCTTTCGGTTCGGTATTCTTGGGGCTGGGCTGTTTTGCAGCCGCTTTTTCCTTCTTGGGGGCAGCGGGCTTTTCGGCCTTGGCTGCCTTTTCTGCTTTGGCAGGCTGCTCTGCCTTCACAGGCTTTTCCGGCTGCTCTGCTTCCGCCTTGGGCTTTTTGCCCCGCACCGGGGGCGCAGCCTTGACAGGGGCGGGCACGCCGTCCCAGGGATGGCCGGAGACGACCGGGATCTGGCGGCGGTTCAGCTTTTCGATCCCGGCCAGATATTCCTTTTCCTCCGGGGCACAGAAGCTGACGGCAGTGCCGTCGGCACCGGCACGGGCCGTGCGGCCAATGCGGTGGACGTAGGTCTCGGGCACCTCGGGCAGGTCGTAGTTGAACACATGAGACAGCTCGCTGATGTCAATGCCGCGGGCGGCGATATCGGTCGCCACCAGCACCCGGGTCTTGCCCGCCTTGAAATCCTCCAGCGCCGTCACGCGGGCGGTCTGGCTCTTGTTGCCGTGGATGGCGGCAGCGGGGATGCCCTGCTTGTTCAGGTCTTTTGCGATTTTATCGGCCCCGTGCTTGGTGCGGCTGAACACCAGCGCGTTCACCACCTCAGGCCTCAGGTTTTTGATGAGCCAGGGCAGCAGGAACTTCTTGTTGCCCTTCTCCACAAAATACAGGCTCTGCTGGATGCGGTCCACCGTGCTGGACACCGGGTCCACCTTGACAAAGGCCGGGTCATGCAGGATGCCTGCGGCCAGCTGCTCGATCTCCTTGGGCATGGTGGCGCTGAACATCAGGTTCTGACGCTGCCTGGGCAGCTTGGCGATCACCTTTTTCACGTCGTGGACAAAGCCCATATCCAGCATCCGGTCGGCTTCGTCCAGAACAAAGATCTCAATGTTGGAGAGATCCAGCAGCCCCTGCCCCACCAGGTCGTTCAAGCGGCCCGGGCAGGCAATGAGGATGTCCACGCCCTTTTTCAGGGCTGCGACCTGCGGAGCCTGACCCACACCGCCAAAGATGACGGTGCTGCGCAAGGTCAGATACTTGCCGTAGGCCTCAAAGCTCTCGCCGATCTGCAATGCCAGCTCCCGGGTAGGAGTCAGGATCAGGGCGCGGATGGCACCCTTTTTGCGGGGTGCGCTGGCAGTCAGGCGGTCGAGCATGGGCAGCGCAAAGGCAGCCGTCTTGCCGGTACCCGTCTGGGCGCAGCCCATCAAGTCCCTCCCGGCCAGCACCGGCGGAATGGCCGCCGCCTGAATGGGCGAGGGGGATTCATAGCCCGCCTGTGCCACAGCACGCAGCACAGGCGCGGAAAGATTCAGTTCGTTAAATGTCATTCTTCACCTAAAATGTTTCTGCATTCCATATAATAGCGCTTTTCCTCTGCGTGCCCCATGCTGAAGGTCTTGCGGGGCAGCACACCGCCCATAACGATGCCCTTGAACAGATCGCTTTTCTCAAAGGGCGGCATCAGGAAAGCCACACCCCCCTGCCTGCACAAGGCGCGGACAGCGGGCTCATCGTGGACATAATCCACCCGGGCCTCGATGTGGCGGGCCATGAAATACTCAATGAATGCGTCAATGGTGCCCACGGTCAGCGGGGCAACGGGATGTTCAAAGCTGAGCACATTGGCCACATGGGGGCCTGCCAGCGTAAAGGACTGCTGTTTTGCATCGCCGAAGCAGATGCCTGCCGCGTGGGAATCGCTCCACGCGATGAGGGCCAGCAACACGGCACCGCAGTCCACATTGAAAAGGACACGGTGGATGGGCTCGATCTCAATGGCCGGAGAGTGGACATTGCAGACCTCAGCCAGGCACCAGCGGGCCGGGTGGGTCAGCTGCTGCTCCGGGGTCAGGGTCTTTTTCAGTTCCTCCCAGCAGGCCTTGGCGGAAGCCAGCGAATGGTTGCCGTCGCCCACGGCCAGCGTCAGGGGCGCGCCGCCCTTTGCCTGGGGATACCGGGCATCAAAGGCCTCCTGGCTGCCCAGAGCGTTCAGGGCGCTGTCGATCTGGGCCAGCAGGGCGGGATCTTCCACTGCCCAGCCGGCAATGTGGCCGCCGTTCAGCATCAGGTCGCCCTCGTAGACCTTGCGCAGCTGCTCCTTCTTCTCGCCGATGGGCTCGATGAGGGTGCAGCCGGGGTCATCGGCCAGCATCATAATATGGGGCGTTTCCAGCCTTGCCCCCCGGCGCACCGCCATGCGGGGCGGGATGCGGCTTTCCACGGTGTGCTCGCTGGGGCGGATGGCAGGCACCGCACCCTCGGCATAGCTGTATGCCTCCAGGTCGATCCTGCCCACAAGGCCCTGCCGCACCCGGCCGCTCTGCTCGGTGCGCTCCACATAAATGAAGCCGTCCACCGCGCGGGTCAGCACGTTCCGGGCGTAATCGTCCATGGCCGCATGGATGGCACTGATCCTTGCATCCACGTCATCCTCTTCCAGATAGACCTCCGGCAGGATCAGGTCCAGTGTGCTGGGGCCGCCTGCGGCGGCCTGCGCAGCCTTTTCCCAATAGGAGCGGTCACTGGTGAACTGATCGCAGGCCACACAGCCCCACTGCCCCACCGGGATCTGTTCCGACGGCAGCAGGATGTGCGCCGGGGAAAAACAGGATGTTTTGTTCATAATACTTCCCTCCCTCTCACAAAAACGCAGGGATCACTCAAAATAGCTGGCGGCATCGTCCCGGATGACCACATGCTCCACACCTGCCTCGGTCAGGGAGAGGGTCAGCTCCTCCCGGGCCGCTGCATCCAGCGTAGAGGAAGACGGGATCTTCACCAGCAGGTTCTTCACGCCCAGCTGGGCCGCAGGGGCTCCCAGCTGGCTGGAGGAACCGGTCACCTCGGCCAGCGAATAACCGTACCAGAGCGTCACCGTATCTCCGAAGCGGGCCTGCCAGGCGGCGATATCCGCAGTCAGCTGCCCGGCACGGTCCACACCGTTGGTGGTGCCATAGTCTTGCTTGGCGCTGGTGGACGAGGGGAACTGGACATTTTCCAGCAGCACCTGATCAAACCCGGCGGCGTGCACCTCGGCGATCAGATCACCGATATACTGCACGGTCTCCGCGGCGTAGGGGTTCAGCCAGGGGTTGCCTCCGGCGGAAGCCTTGTTGTCCAGCCAGAGGTACTCCTGCCCCTGATACCGGATGGCCAGAGCGTGGTCAGCCCGGGCACCGGCAGGGTCACGGAAGGCAGTCAGCGCAGCCACCGGCACCAGCCCCTCCTCCTTGAAGATGGATGCCACACTCGTCAGCTCGACCTGCGTGGGGGCTGCATTGGCGGCACCCACCGCCGTCTGGGAGGCGTAATACACCTGCCCGGCGGTGTCCTTCAGGGTCAGGACGGCATAGGTCATGCCCTGTGCCTTGAGCTGCCGGGCGGCGGAGCGGATGGCGGCCTCGTCGGTCAGGGTGGTCACATCCACCTCTGCCCACAGGCCCGTCACAATATCAGTGCCCTTGACCTCGGGCTCCGGCTCCTTTTCCGGCACCGAGGAAGCTGCCGGTTCGCTGGCAGCGGTGCTCTGCGTCCCGGAGGATGCACTCTCGCTGACAGCACTGGATGCGGAGAGGTCACGATCCCGCACCACGGTATACCAGGTGTGGGTGGCCCAGTCCAGCACATGGGGCGCGGCCACCCAGGCCGCTGCCAGCACGGCCACCACCAGCACCGCAATGCCGATGCCCTTTTTCAGCCGCATCTCGCGGGTGTAAAAGCTGCGCCGGTAGCGCTTGACCTTCTGGCGTTTGGGATATCTTGCCATAATCAACCACCCTCCTTGGGGTCAACTTACAGGATCACGGAATGGCCGGTAAAGCCGTAGATGGCCAGCGCCAGCACACCGATATAGATCAGGGTGATGGGCAGGCCGCGGAATGCTTCGGGAATGGCCTTGCTGCGCAGGCGGTTGCCCGCCTCGGTCACCAGCATCACAGCCAGCAGATAGCCCAGGCCGCTGCCCAGGCCAAAGCCGATGGACTGCGCCAGCGTAAAGCTCTGGGTGCGCTCCACCAGCACGGTGCCCAGCACGCCGCTGTTCACGGCGGCAATGGGCAGGATGCGGATGAGCAGGCCGCTGCGGGGGCCTTTGACCGCCCGCAGGATGGCGTGCTCAAAGATGCAGACCACCGCCACACAGGCCAGGTAGAGCAGCGGGCGGAGCTGGGCACGGTAGGACAGATCCACGATCTGGCTGCCCGCAAAATACGCCAGCGGGGCCACCAGCGTCTGGGTAACACAGAGCAGCAGGGCAAACCACCAGCTACTGGTGCGCTCGTCACCCACCAGCTGGATCAGGCGCGACACGCCCAGACCACGGGTAAAGATGGCGTTCTGGGCAAACAGGGCCAGCACGGCGTAGGCAAAGGCCACACCGATGGTATTCATCACAGCACTCACTGATCCTGCACCTCCTTCCGGGGGTGCGCAGCCAGAGTGCCGCGCGCCTCAGTTTTCAGGTATTCCTTGTGTTTGCGGGCCAGCGCGCGCCAGACGGCACACACCACGCCCAGCACGATGAAGCCACCTGCCGGCATGGATGCCATGGGCAGGACAGAGCGGCTGAGCTGGATCCCAAACACACTGCCCAGCGCCAGCCACTCCCGCAGGCAGCCCACGATGAACAGGATGAGCGCGTAGCCCACCGTGATGCGCAGACCCTTGGAGACAGCCTTGCGCATGGTTTCCTGCACACGGCCAAAGCGGTAGGTCAGCAAGGGCTCCACCACCAGCATGGGCAGGTAGATACCCAGCATCAGCAGGTCGGTGCCGAACACAGCGTTCAGGATGGGATAAGCAGCAAGGTAGACCACCGCCGCACTGCCGCTGTATACCAGCGCCCGGGGCAGCAGCTTTTTCTCCAGCTCTTCCGGGGCAGGCTGCTCGTCCCGCAGGGGGAACAGGCGGCTGACCAGGCAGGCCAGCATCCGGGAAGGCGTGAGCAGCAGGGCCACAGCCACGGCCAGCATCAAAGCATTTTTGCCCGTGGTGGCAAGCACCACCAGCGGAGCCAGACCCATGCCCTGCATGACAACGGGGTTATTTTTGAACACCCGGTCATGGTGGGCAAACTTCTCCGGATCGCGGGTGATCAGTTCTGCAATGGAGCGTTTCATTCAGCGCCCTCCTTTCCGGCCGCAGGGCGGTGCATCAGCTGGTACAGGCGGCTCTCGGTGCGGTCCATCCAGCCGGAAATGCTGTTGACCGTGAGCAGGGCAAAGCAGACACCCGTCTCATACACGCCATAATACCGGAAGCCCATGGTGATCGCACCCACCAGCACACCGTACAGGATGCGGCCCAGATGGTGGTGGGCGCAGGTGTAGGGCTCGTTGAGCAGGAACACCGCGCTGAACAGCATGGCACCGGTCAGCAGCTCATCCCGCACACACTGCAGGCGCAGAGCGATATCCACGCCGTTTACTCCCACCTGACGGGGGAAGAGGAAGGCGATGAGGGCACAGGTGACCACAAAGCTGACAGAAGCGCTCAGACGGACATCCTTTTGCAGCCAGAGGAAAAGCCCGCAGGCCAGAAGGATGAGGGCGGCACCCGTGCCCATGGGGGCGGCGTACTCGCCCAGCACCAGCGAAATGGCACTGATGTTCAGGCTGCCGCCGCTGCGCAGGGTATCCGAGATGGTGCTGGACACCGGCACGCCGGTGGCATCCCACAGGGGGATGTTGGTATAGGGCTGAGGGTAGCGGAACACCTGCTCCGGCCAGGACACCGCCGCCACGGCGTAGCCCACAGCAGCGGGGTTGAAGGGATAGCTGCCGTAGCCGCCAAACACCTCCTTGCCGATGAGGACACCGGCCAGCACCGCCATAATGACCACATACCAGTCCACCGTGGCGGGCATGAGCAGGGCGATGATGAGGGCAAAGCTCTCGTTGGAGAAATCCCCGGCCCGATACACGCGGCGGCGCAGCAGGGAGACCAGGCGGTCACACAGGTTGCCGGTGAGCAGCGCCGCGCCGCAGAGCAGCAGGGGCCGCAGACCGTACAGGAAGCAGGCCATGCAGAGCAGCGGGATGGTCATAAAGCAGACGTGCAGATAGTACCGCCCCGTCTTTGCAAGCTCCTGCTCCTGCTGCTGGATCAAACGTTCATCCATGGTAAGGCACCTCTCACAGGGCGGCCAGACGGCGCACCGCCGCAGCCGGGTCGGCTGCGCCGAACACGGCACTGCCCGCCACCAGAATATCGGCACCCGCCTCCACACACAGGGGGGCGGTGGTATCGTCCACGCCGCCATCCACTTCCAGCAGGCAGCGGGCGCTCCGCTTTGCCCGCTCTTCCTTGAGCCAGCGCAGCTTTTCCAGCGCCGAGGGCATGAACTTCTGCCCGCCGAAGCCGGGCTCCACGCTCATCACCAGCACCAGATCCAGCTGGTCGAGATACGGGGCCAGCGCCTCCGGATCAGTACCGGGCTTGATGGTCAGGCCCACCTTGCAGCCCAGTGCCTTGACTGCATCGATGGTCTGCTGGATGTCGTCCTCGCACTCGAGGTGGAAGTTGTACAGGCTGGCACCCGCCTTGATGAAAGGCTCTGCATACTGCAGCGGGTGGCTGATCATCAGGTGGACATCGTAGAATGCTGCGGGCATCCCCTTGTGCAGGCTTTTCAGTACCGGCACGCCAAAGCTGATGTTGGGCACAAAGTGGCCGTCCATCACGTCATAATGCAGCATCTGCGCACCGGCATCCAGCACCATGCGGCAGTCTGCGCCAAGCTGATTGAAATCAGCCGAAAGGATCGAAGGACTAATGATCGTCATTGCGTTTTATACTCTCCGTTATTTTTCAGAAAGATTACACCATCCGTTCTGCCAGAGCACCTGTTTTGGGGCCGGAATGCAGGGCGGGCATGGTTACTCTTAGTTTACATGAAAACACGCAAAAAATCAAACCCGGAGCCGTGTTTTTCACGGAAAAGTCTCAAACCTGCCCCTGTATCCATCCAAAATCCATTCCAAAACCAAAAACGACCAGACCGCCCCGCCCGTTTCAGGGGGACAGTCTGGCCGCGGATTCAGTTGACAGGCTTCATGCTGGCGGGGTCCTCCACCGGCACGGGCTGACCGGATTCGTCCGGCAGGCGCTTCATGCCGCTGGGGTTGGGGGGCGTGGCGGGCAGGGTGAACACGAACTGACACCACTCGCCCTGCTGGCTCTCCACACGGATCTGGCCCCCGGAAAGGTTGACCAGCACCTTGCAGATATTCAGGCCAAGACCGGCCCCCCGGGCGTGCAGGCCGCGGGACCTGTCCTCTTTGTAGAAGCGCTGGAACACATAGGGCAGCGCCTCGGGGCTGATGCCCTGACCGGAATTCCAGATCGAGATCTCCACCTCGGGGCCCAGCTTCTCCACATGGAACTTGATGGTGCCGCCCGCCGGGGTAAACTTGATGGCATTGTCCAGAATGTTATAAGCCACCTGATGGATGAGGTCGGGGTCCGCGTAGACCAGCACCTTTTCATCCATGGTCAGGCCTTCCAGATCGATCATGCCGTCATTGATGCGCTGCTCCGCCGAAAGGGCCACACCGGTGAGCGTCTCCCAGATGTTGAACATCCGGGCGTTCACCTGATACTCGCCGCTTTCCAGCTTGGAGAGATCGAGCATGTTCTGGATGAGCCGGGCCAGGCGGCCTGTCTCCTCGCTGACCAGCTGCAAGTAGTGGTTCTGCATATCGGGCGGGATGGTGCCGTCCAGAATGCCGTCCACAAAGCCCTTGATGGTGGTCATGGGGGTGCGCAGCTCGTGGGCGATGTTGCCCATGAACTGGCCGCGGGAATTGTCGTTGGACTGAATGTTCTCCGCCATCTGGTTGAAGGTGCGGGCCAGATCCACCACTTCGCCCTCACCTTCCACGCCCTCGACACGGACAGAGAAGTCCCCGCCGCCAAACCGCTGGGCGGCATCGGTGATCTTCTGGAGCGGGTCTGTCAGCTTCCGCATCAGGAAGGAGGTCAGCACACTGGCGCAGAGCAGCATGATGCAGGCCGAGAAGAAGAAGTTCGACCAGAACTCCTCCTTGAAATCGGTCAGCCGCGCACCGGAGGAGCAGAGGAAGAGATAGCCGCTGTTGTTGCCCTGGGCATCCTGCATGTGCCGCACCGAGACATAGCTCTTCTCGGTCAGCACACCGTCCAGCGTGCTCAGGGTGTGGTAGGGCTGATCCCCGGCAACTTTTTTCATAAGCTCCGGCCCCACAACATCTGTTCCCACCATTTCGGGGTTGGAGGCAATGAGGACCCTGCCCTCTTCATCGGTGAAAAACAGGTAAGCCTCGGCGCTCTCGCCGATGATCTCCAGCTTGGTGTTCAGGGCATCCAGCTCGGCCCCCTTGGGCAGAGCCGCCTGCTGCACGATATAATCCGCCGCGCGCTGGGTCACATCCGCCACGCTGTCCAGCGTGTCGTACCGCTCCTGGGCAAAATAACGGCTGAACAGCAGCCACTCGGAGCAGCCCAGCACCGCCGTGCCCAGCACCAGCAGGGTGGCCACCATCGAAAAGAAGGTGACCGAAATACTTTTGCGCATTACTGACGCACCTCGAACTTATAGCCCACGCCCCAGACGGTCTTGAGCTCCCACTTGTCGGAAGCGCCTGCCAGCTTTTCGCGCAGGCGCTTGACATGGACATCGATGGTGCGGCTGTCGCCGTAGTACTCAAAGCCCCACACCTCGTCCAGCAGCTGGTCGCGGGTGTAAACACGGTTGGGGTGGGAGGCCAGGCAGTTCAGCAGCTCCAGCTCCTTGGGGGGAGCCTCCACCACCTTGCCCTTGACCCGCAGCTCGTAGCTGTTCATGTCCAGCCGCAGGTTGTCGAACTCGATCACGCCCTCGGTGCTCTCGGTCTGGGCGGTGGTGGTGGTGCAGCGGCGCAGCACTGCCTTGATGCGGGCCACGACTTCCTTGGTGTCAAAGGGCTTGACCATGTAATCGTCCGCGCCCAGCTCCAGGCCCAGCACCTTGTCAAAAGTCTCGCCCTTGGCGGTCAGCATCATCACGGGGGTGTTGCCCAGCTTGCGGATGCGGCGGCAGACCTCCAGGCCATCCATCTTGGGCATCATCACATCCAGCAGCACCATATCGGGCTTGACCTGATTGAACTTGTCCAGACCTTCTTCGCCGTCGTTCGCAGTGGTGACCTGATAGCCCTCCTTGGTCAGATAAAGCCGCAGCAGCTCGCAGATGTTGGTATCGTCGTCCACGACGAGGATCTTTTCGTTTGCCATGAGTGTTCCTCCTGTACCTGATACTCCAAAAATCAAATTCTCCGGCTGTCTGCCGGAGCAGTATTTCCGAATCAAACAGGGTAAAGTTCCCCTATCCCTTATTATACGGAATAGTTATGACAAAATAAAGAAGGTTTTGTATGATTTTTGGGACGCAGGCTCCGCCGCTCAGCTCATCATCAGCCGGATGATCTCCTCATTGGTCTGCCGCATCCCGTCCTTGCCCAGACGTCCGATGCCCTTGATGGTGGTCTCGATGTCCTTCATCACGATGCCATCGCCGCCCTTGAACTCCTGATTGCACTTGTACATGTTGTAGCCCAGCAGTGCCGCATCCACCGAAGATGCGATCTTTGCGGCGCAGGAAGCCTTGGCTCCGTCGCACACGATGCCGGACACAATGGCAAGGGCGTTGACCACCGTGTGGATGGCAGCCTGATAGCCGTCGCCGCACAGGTACACGATGCCTGCGCCTGCACCCGCACCCGCGCTGACCGCGCCGCAGTAGGCAGACAGGGTGCCGATGCCGGTCTTTTCGTGGATGGCCACCAGATTGGAGATGATGAGGGCGCGGTAGAGCTTTTCCTTGCCGCTGTGCAGCTCCTTGGCGTACTCGATGAGGGGCACCGAGCAGGTGATGCCCTGATTGCCGCTGCCGGAGTTGATGATGACCGGCAGCTCGCAGCCGTTCATGCGGGCATCGGAGCCGGCGGCGGCCTTGGCTTTTGCGCGGTTGGAGACATCGTTGCCGTAAGTGGTCAGCAGCACCCGCCCGATGTTGGCGCCGTAGTCGCCCAGCAGGCCCTCTTCTGCAATGGCGTTGTTGTAGCGGATCTGCCGTTCCAGCAGGTCTGCCACGTCCCGCAGGTCGGCGGTCTCGGCAAAGTCCCAGATGTCCTGCATGTTCAGCAGGCTGCGGTCGGCGCGGGCATCCGCCTGCACGGTCTCGTCCAGCAGGGGCACCTCGTACAGCACCGTGCCGTTCTTCTCAATGCGGCAGATGTTGGTGTGGTAGTCCGCGATGCGCACCCGGGCGTAGTCCTGCCCGCAGCGCTCGGTGACGACGATGTCAAACACATGCCCCTGCTCGGTGTGCTCGATGGTGATGGGCACCGTCTGCAGATAGTCCCGGATGGCAGACTTCTTTTCCTCGCTGACCTCCGAGATGACCTCCAGCTCCTTCTCGGCGGAACCGGCGATGATGCCTGCCGCCACCGCCGCCTCCATGCCCTTCAGGTGCCCGGTGTTGGGCACGATGACGCTTTTCACGTTCTTGATGATGCTGCCGCTCACCTGCAGCTGCACGCTGTCCGGCAGCACCCCCAGCACCTCGCGGGCTTTTGCCGCCGCATAGGCCAGCGCGATGGGCTCGGTGCAGCCCATCGCCGGGATCAGCTCCTCCTTCAGGATCTCCACATAAGCCTGATAGCGCGGGTCGTTGCGTTCCATAACATCCTCCTGCCTTCCCTTCCGGAAATCGGTTCGTATTTTAAGAACAGTATAATATAGAACTCCCGCCGTGTAAATCCGTTGTTTTGCGCCCATCCCCTTGCGCTCCGGGTTTTCATCGCGTATAATGATAGTTGTATCGTTATGCCAAAAAAACGTGTAAGGAGCGTATTTTATATGAAGTTAGGTATCGTCGGTCTGCCGAACGTTGGCAAGTCCACTCTGTTCAACGCCATCACCTCCACCAAGAACGCGGAAGCCGCCAACTACCCCTTCTGCACCATTGAGCCCAACAGCGGCATCGTGGCCGTGCCGGACAAGCGGCTGGACAAGCTGGCCGAGATCTGGCAGACCAACAAAAAGACACCTGCCATCGTGGAGTTTGTAGACATCGCCGGTCTGGTCAAGGGTGCCAGCCAGGGTGCAGGCCTGGGCAACAAGTTCCTGGGCCACATCCGCGAGTGCGATGCCATCGTGCACGTGGTGCGCTGCTTTGATGACGACAACATCATCCATGTGGTGGAGGACGTGACCAAGGCCGAGGCCGTGGACCCCATCGCTGACATCGATGCCATTGACTACGAGCTGATCCTCTCTGACCTCGAGGTCGTTCAGAACCGCGTGGGCCGGATGGCCAAGGCTGCCAAGAGCGGCAACAACAAGGGTGCTGCCGCTGAAGCCGCTTGGCTGCAGAAGCTGGCCGACCACCTGAGCGCAGGCAAGCCTGCCCGCAGCTTTGACTTTGACGAGGGGGATGCCGAGCAGCAGGCCGTGCTGCACGAGATGGGCCTGCTGAGCTCCAAGCCCGTGCTCTACGCCTGCAACGTGGGCGAGGATGACCTGATGGAGGGCATTGAGAACAACCGCTATGTCCCGCTGGTGGCCGCCCGCGCCGCCGAGGAGGGGGCCCGCTACATTCCCATCTGCGCCAAGACCGAGGAGGACATTGCCGACTACTCCCCCGAGGAGAAGAAGGCTTTCCTGGCCGAGATGGGCATCGAGGCCAGCGGCCTGGACAACCTCATCACTGCCAGCTACGACCTGCTGGGCCTCATCTCCTTCCTGACCGACGGCAAAAAGGAGTGCCGCGCCTGGACCATCCGCAAGGGCACCAAGGCACCTCAGGCCGCCGGTAAGATCCACAGCGATTTCGAGCGCGGCTTCATCCGCGCCAGCGTCATCGGCTATGGCGACCTGGAAGCCAACAACTTCGATTATGCCGCTGTCAAGGCCAAGGGCCTGCAGCGCACCGAGGGCAAGGAGTACGTCGTGAAGGACGGCGACGTGATCGAGTTCCTGTTCAACGTCTGATGTATGATAAAAGTGTCTCCCGCGCGCCGCGTGGGAGACACTTTTGCCCAGGAGAAAGGACATCTATATGATTATCGGAATTATGGGCGCAATGCCCGATGAAGTCGATCAGCTGTGTGCAAAACTGGAAAACGTCACCGTGGAGCCCTACGGCGGCGTGGAGTACCACAGGGGCACGCTGGCAGGCAAGCAGGTCGTGGTCTGCTGTGCAGGCATGGGCAAGGCCAATGCCGCCGCCACCACCCAGGTGCTCATCACCCGATACGGTGCCGAGAAGATCATCTTCTCCGGCATTGCAGGCAATATGACCAGCAAGATCGGCATTGGTGATGTGGTCATTGGCAAGACGGTGCTCTACCACGATGCCCAGCTGGACATGATCTGCCAGAACCCGCCCTACCTGAAGGAGTACGCCGGTGATCCGGCCCTCATCGCCGCCGCTGAAAAAGCCTGCGCCGAGGCAGGGGTCAAGGCCCTGACCGGCAAGATCGCCACCGGCGACCTGTTCGTGGGTGACAGCGAGACCAAGGCCGCCATTGAGGCCAAATGCGCCCCCGACTGCGTTGAGATGGAGGGTGCTGCCGTGAGCCAGATCGCTGCCAAGAACGATGTGCCCTGTGTGATCCTCCGGGCCATGAGCGACAACGCCGACGAGGACGGCCACGAGGTGCTGGTGGTGAAGAAGTTCAGCATCGCCGAGTACGTGGCTACCGCCACCCGGATCGTGGCGGCCATGGTAGAAGCACTCTGAGCAGCCGGAGCAGCCTTTACAGAAACTGCTCCAGTTTCAGCCGGTTCTCTTCCTCCAGATCCTGCAGTTTCTGCATCAGGCGCTTGGAGCCGGGGGCCGCATCGGGATAATCCTTCTGGCTCTTGATGCAGTCCATCACGCCCTGGCTGCTTCCCTCGCTGAGCATTTCGGCCAGATTGCGGGTGGATCTGTCGGTGAGCGTTTTCATGCCGATGCCCATTTTGGTGTTGAGCTTTGCCATGATGCTCTGGCCCTGAGCCGTGCCGCCGCAGGCCTCGATGGCGGTGTGGGCCTCCTGATTCAGTTCCCGGTAGAGGTTCCGCTCCCGCAGAAGCTCGGCCCGGAAGGCAGGGTCCTCAGTCATGGGCACGATCTGTTCCAGCGTGTTCTTGCCCATCTCCGTGTTCTGCACCACCGCTTCCAGCAGATTCAGGTTATCATTTTTCTGATTTTCCATACAAAAATCCCCCTTTGTGGCACTAGCTTGTACCGCAAAGGGGGATTTTATGCATTCGGTTTATTTGCTGCAGATCTGGTCGCCGCCGGCGGTCTGGGCCGCCTTCAGGCGCTGCTCACACAGCTGATACAGTGCGTCCCAGTTTTTGCCCCGCACCTCGCCGGTGCAGGCGCAGCCGATGGACTGGGTAAAGGGCACCCGGCGCATCAGGCCCACCGATGCCACACACGCGCGGGGCATCTCGGCATAGATGCCGTTCAGCTCTTCGGCCAGCTCTGCGCAGTTCTTATCCGCACAGCCGATGGCGAACAGCGTGTCCGTCAGGCGGCAGACCACCCTCTCTGCAGGGCGATCGTAGTACTTTTTCCACTGGTTGGCCACAAAACAGACCAGCTGGTTCATCACGGCATCGCCCTGCCGGGCGCGCATCCCGTCCTCATCGTCCAGCGCCACCAGCGCCAGCGAAGCACAGCGGTGGGCATCCGTCCACTCATCCAGCCGAGTGCAGAACTCCGTTTCAAAATAGCGGCGGTTGAACACGCCGGTCAGGAAATCGTGATTCATGTCGTCCCGGCAGAGCTCCCGCTCCCGCGCGGTCATCCGATCCTCCGGCAGGTCGCTGCCCGCCAGCGGAGCCGTCATCTGCAGCTGCCAGAGCTTGCCGTCCGCCTCGATCAGGCGGCGCAGCACGCAGTCCACCTGCCCATTGCGCAGGACATAATCCACCTGCAGGCCATCGTCCTGCCAGGTGTCCGCGGCCTCCTCATCGGCTTCCGTCAGGGTCACGTCCTCAAAGGCGGTCTGTGCGTTTTCTGCAAAGGCACGCAGATCCTGTTCTGTCCATTCTTTTTTCATGCGTTTTTCCCCATTATCCGGTGCCGGACTCTCTCCCTTCCGGCACAGCTTTGCCACACGGCCGCTGAAAGCGCAGCCCCATTACCGGAATTATACCATCTTGTGCCGGGCGTTTCCAGCAAAACGCACAAACTTTAACGTAATTTTTTACATTTTCGTCAAACTGCTAAACACACTCCGGGTTTCCGGCCCGGTTATGTACGGCAGTACACGGCGCACTCCGCCAGAATGCGCTTGGCCAGCGCGGCAGTGTCGAACCCATCGGCGGCGCGCCAGCTCCAGTTTCCGCCCAGCTTGCCGGGGCTGTTCAGGTGGGCTTCCTCGCCCAGGCCCAGCCAGTCGGCCATGGGGATGATGGCACGGTCGGCCACAGAGCCCAGCGCAGCCCGGAGCAGCGCGGTGCGGGCCGCCTCTGTTTTGACAGCGGCCACCTCCTTTGCGGTGGGCTGACAGCCGGTCAGATGCAGGTAGGCGGCGGCCACAGCCTTCTCCTTGGCCGATGCACTCTCGTCCCACCAGGCGGTCAGCGTCGTGTTGTCGTGGGTGCCGGGGTAGACCACGCTGTTCTTGACGTGGTTGTGGGGCAGGTACTCGCTGTCCCCGCCGCCGAACGCGAACTGCAGCACCTTCATGCCCGGGAAGGTGCTGTCTGCCAGCAGCTCCCGCACACTGGGGAAGAGCTCACCCAGATCCTCGGCGATGATGGGCAGCTTGCCCAGCGCACCTTCCAGCGCGTTGAACAGCTCCATCCGGGGGCCGGTCTCCCACTTGCCGGTCTTGGCGGTAGTGCTGTCTGCCGGGATGGCCCAGTAGGTGTCAAAACCACGGAAGTGGTCGATGCGGAGCAGGTCATAGATGCCCAGCGCATGGCGGACACGCTGGATCCACCAGGCATAGCCGGTCTGCTTATGGTAGGGCCAGTTGTACAGCGGGTTGCCCCAGAGCTGGCCGTCTGCCGAGAAGTAATCCGGCGGGCAGCCTGCCACCCGGGCAAAGCCGCCGTCTGCATCCAGCTCAAACAGCGGGCCGCCCACCCAGGCATCCACGGAATCTGCCGAGACATAGATGGGGATATCGCCCAGGATCTGCACGTTGTGGGCGTTGGCGTAGGCTTTCAGCTTCTTCCACTGGATGCTGAACTCGTACTGCAGAAACTTCCAGAAGCCGATCTCTTCCTCGTTCTCTGCCTTAAAAGCTTCCAGCGCCTGCGGCTCCCGCTTGCGGTACTCCCGGGGCCACTCGGTCCAGCTCTTCATGCCGTTGGCGGTCTTGAGGGCCATGTAGAGGGCATAATCCTCCAGCCAGCCCTCGTTTTCCAGCGTGAAGGCATAGTACGCATCCGGATAGTAGTGGGCACAGCCATGCCGGCCTGCACACTGCCTGCGCCAGGCGGCATAGGCGGCACGCAGGATCTTGTAGCGGCTGGTGTACAGGGTGCCGTAATCCACGTTCAGCGGGTCCTTGCCCCAAGGCTCGGCCTTGAGCTGGGCGGCTGTCAGCAGCCCCTCGGCTTTCAGAGCATCCAGATCAATGAAATAAGGGTTGCCCGCAAAGGCAGAGCAGCTCTGGTAGGGGCTGTCCCCATAGCCCGTGGGGCTCAGGGGCAGGATCTGCCAAATCTTCTGGCCTGCCGCCGCAAGGAAATCCACAAATTTTTCTGCCTTTTTGCCAAAGCAGCCGATCCCGTAGGGGCCGGGCAGGCTGGACACCGGCATCAGAATACCACTTTCACGCATTGTAAATCCTTCCTCGTCTCAAACTTTTTGCTGGGGCTTGTCTGTTTTCTATCATAACATAACTGCAGACTATTTTCCACAGGCAAAAAACGTGGTATACTTGTTTTTATATTAGGAGGTGCTTATGCAGCCAACCGAAAAATACTATGAACACGATGCCTACCGCCGGGAGGCGGTGGGGCATATTTTAGCCGCAGAGCCGGACAACCGGACCGGCGGCGGGCGCATCGCGCTGGACGGCACGGTGTTCTACCCCGAGGGCGGCGGCCAGCCTGCCGACCGGGGCACCCTGACCCTTGCCGACGGCACGGTGCTGACCGTCACCGATGTCCACGAGCAGGCGGGTGTCATCTGGCACATGGTCACTTCCCTGCCCGCCGGGGCGGTGCCCGGGGCCGAAGCAGCACAGGCCATCGACTGGGCATGGCGCTTTGACAAGATGCAGCAGCACACCGGCGAGCACATCCTCTCCGGCATCCTGCACAGCATGTTCGGGGCCGAGAATGTGGGCTTCCACATCGGCTCCGATGCCGTGCGGATGGACACGAACATCCCCATCTCCGCCGAGGGGCTGAAAGCGGCCGAGACTGCCGCCAACCGCATCATCTGGGAGAATGTGCCGGTGAACATCACCTACCCCACCCGGGAGGAGCTGGCCGCCCTGACCTACCGCTCCAAAAAGGAGATCGAGGGGCAGGTGCGGATCGTGACCATCCCCGGGGCGGATGTCTGTGCCTGCTGCGGCACCCACACCGCCTTTACCGGTGCGGTGGGCCAGATCAAGATCCTGGCCGCTGAAAACTATAAGGGCGGCGTGCGCCTGAGCATCGTCTGCGGCGGGCGCGCGCTGGAAGCCGCGCAGGCCATGCGGGCGCGGCAGGCAGAGATCGGTGCCCTGCTCAGCGCCAAGCCCAGCGAGACAGCCAACGCCGTGCACCGGGTGTATGACGAGTACACCGCCCTGAAATTCACCCACTTCGGGCTGTGCAGCCAGCTCTTTGACGCGCTGGCCGCGCAGGCAACGCCCGGTGCGGATGCCATCCGCATCGTGCCGGGGCTGGACCCGGACGGCCTGCACCGGCTGGCTGTCCGTCTGACCGAAGCCACCACCGGCCTGTGCGCGGCCCTGACCCCCAACGAAAAGGGCACCGGCTACTGTATCGCCCAGGCGGGCGGTGATGTCCGTGCCCTGACCAAAGCCCTGAACGCCGCCCTCAATGGCCGCGGCGGCGGCAAACCCGGCATCTGTCAGGGAAGCTGCGCCGCAGAGCCGGAACAGGTGGAAGAATTTTTGCGGAAGCAAGACCGGTAAACATCCTCGCCCTCTCCGTCTTTGCTTCGCAAAGCCACCTCTCCCAAAGGGAGAGGCTTTGGCAGTGCGGAAAACCATCCGTTTTTGCCAAAGGCTCCCCCTTTGGGGGAGCTGGCGCGTCAGCGCCTGAGAGGGCGAGCCACGTTAATTTTAAGGAGAACAACAAACTATGAGAATGCGTTTCAAACCCTACGCCCACGATGAGCTGATGGCCGCCGATTTCCACGTCCACGAGCCCCTGATCTGGGGCGGCAAGTGGCACGCACAGTATGCCCGCCCGGAGCAGCCCTTTGTGCTGGAGCTGGGCTGCGGCAAGGGCGGCTTCCTCTCCCAGCTGGCCTGCGCCCACCCGGAGAACAACTATCTGGGCATCGACATCACCGATAAGGTGCTGATCCTTGCCAAGCGCAAGATCGAGGCCGCTTACACCGAGGCAGGCCGCCCCATCGACAACGTGAAGATCATGAGCACCGACATCGAGCGCATCAAGGGCGTGCTCACCGCTGAGGATACCGTCAGCCGCATCTACATCAACTTCTGCAACCCGTGGAGCAAGAACGCTTCCTCCAACAAGCACCGGCTCACCTATCCCCGCCAGCTCATCCAGTACCGCGAATTCCTCAAGGACGGCGGCGAGATCTACTTCAAGACCGATGACGATGACCTGTTCCGCGACAGCCTGGAGTATTTCCCCGCTTCCGGCTACGAGATCACCTGGAAGACCTTTGACCTGCACGAAAACGAGCCGGAGTGGAACATCCGCACCGAGCACGAGGGGATGTTCACCGAGATGGGCATCAGGATCAAGGCCCTGATCGCCAAAAAGCTGCCCGGCGATGAGACCGTGACCTGGATCGAGCCCAAGGTCCTGAAAAAAATGAAGGCTGCGGAGGAAGCTGCCGCCGCCGCAAAGGAGGAGTAAGATGTCCTTTTTTGTCAACACCATGGTCTGCGGCTTTTCGCTGTATCAGATCCTGGCGTTTTTCCTGATCTACTCCTGCCTGGGCTGGTGTCTGGAGGTCATCTATGCCGCCGTTTCCACCGGCCAGCTGGTGAACCGCGGCTTTCTGAACGGCCCGGTCTGCCCCATCTACGGCTTTGGCATGATCATTGTGCTGTTCACCCTTTCGCCGCTGGTAGACAACCTGTTGCTGCTCTATATCGGCGGCGTGATCCTGCCCAGCGTGCTGGAGCTGGCGGGCGGCTGGGCGCTCTACAAGCTCTACCACACCCGGTGGTGGGATTACAGCGACTTCCCCTTCAACATCGGCGGATATATCTGCCTGGAGTTCTCCCTTTTGTGGGGCGTGGGCACCGTTGTGGTGATGAAGGCCGTTCACCCCGTGATCGCCGGCCTTGTGGAGATGGTCCCCCAGATGGTGGGCTTCGTCCTCATGTGCATCCTGTACGCCTGCTATGCCGCCGACGTGGTGGTGACCGCCTTTGCGGCCTCTGACCTGGCCCGTGAGCTGGATGCCCTGGAAAAGGTGGCCGACAGTATGCACGCCGTGTCCGATGCCATGACCGAGCTGCTGGGCACCACCGCCATGGATGTGGACCAGAAGATGGACGAGAGCCGCCTGCAGCTCAAGCTGGCGGCTGCCGAGGCCCGGGACAATGCCGCCAAACTGAGCCCCCGGGATGCCGCTGCCGCCCTGCGCGCCAAGGCCGACGAGGCCATGGAGGCCGCACGCAAGTCCTCGCAGGAGGCCCGGCTCAATGCCTCTGAGGCCGCCGCTGCCGTCAAGCTGGCTGCCAAGGGCACCGCAGAGCGCACGGCAGAGCTGCTCCGTCTGGAACAGCTGGCCGAGGAGCTGCAGGCCCGCAGCGAGGAGATGCGCGCCCGCACCCGGAGCTCCAAGTACTTTGGCAAGGGCCGTATGCTCCGCGCTTACCCCAAGCTGCGCCACGGCGAAAAGCACCGCTCTCTGGACGAGCTGCGGGAGCGCCTGAAGTACGAGCGCAGGCACTGACCCTGACCGCTGCAGCAACCCCAAATGCCCCTGACCGGCTTCTTTCGGTCAGGGGCATTTTTCTTGCACTGCATTCTCCATAAAATCAGGCAGATCTTGTGCTGCCGCAGGATTTTGTTTTCATTCTGTTTTCCACCTTGTACGCTCCTTTTTTGTATACTCTTCCAAATCTATTTTCGTCATATTGACAAAAAAAAAAAAGAGTATCTTATCCTGTGCAATATGCTATTCCCGCTAAAAACTGAAGAATCGGCAAGCCAGTCGAAAAGCTGCGACGCAAAGCTACAGGGCCTGTAATATACAAGGGTTCAGAGTGTCGTACCAGCCGTTTGGCCGGTGCGGCACTCTTTTGTTTTGGCTGAAATAGAGAGTTTTTGGGAATATCATGGAAAAGGAGTAAAAAATTATGAGACCCAAGCGTTTGATCAGCTTATTGGTTGCGGTCTGCATGATGATCACCATGCTGCCCCTGTCGGCAGTCACGGCATTTGCAGAAGACACGTCATCGTCAACTAAATATGGTACAGCCATCGTTGACGGTTACAAGTATGAGTATAAGGTAAATGAAGCCGATAATACTGCAACCATCACAAAATTTCTTGGCCCTGATGGTTCAGCAAAAAGCACTGGCTCCTACGACATCACCATACCCGAAAAGTTGGACGACCACCCTGTAACCGGTTTGGGAGATTATTCATTTGCCACCGAAGAAAACGGCTCCCCACTGTACGACATTCATCATCACAACATTCACTCCGTCACAATTCCAGAAAGCGTTACTTCCATCGGTCAGTCTGCCTTTGAATCTTGCTTCAGCTTGGACTCTCTTATCATCAAAGACGCTGCCACATCGATAGGGGCGAGCGCCTTTGATGGGTGCAGTCATCTTACAACGCTTTCGTTAGGTAAAAATATTACGACGATCGGCGATTATGCCTTTCAAGGATGCTCCTATCTGACGAACGTCACAATTCCAGAAAGCGTCACTTCCATCGGCCGGCAGGCCTTTTATCTCACCGACCTGAATACTCTTACCATCAAGGGTCCTATAAAGTCGATGGGATATGCTGCCTTTGCAGGCTGCACAAATCTCACATCGCTTTCGCTGTATGACGGCATTCAAACCATTGGCGAGGGCGCCTTTATAAACAGTACTTCTCTGGAGGCCGTCACCATTCCACAAAGCGTCACTTCCATCGGAGCATCTGCTTTTGTAAACTGCTCCAATCTGAGCACGATCACCATCCCGGAAAAAGTAACAACCATTGAATCTAATACCTTTAACGGTTGCTCCCATCTGGAATCCATTATGCTCCCTGCTGGATTGACTTCTTTCCAAGACCGTCTGGAAGATTGTCCGGCTGGGAACCCCAATGGTGCCATCTACTACAAAAACTACAAGGCCGCCGCAGATGCTCTGCTTGCAGACAATGATGCCAATTCTAACATTGATGCCAATGATAAACTGAGAAAACGCAATTTTCTTTACCTCTGCAAGGTGACCTTTGATGCCAATGGCGGCACCCTGACCGACAAGGGCGGCAACCCGACCGACCACGCTGTGGTGTCGGCTTATAAGACCAAAAAAATCAATGCAGACGATCTGAAAGCCATCCCTAATCCCACCCGTGCGGGTTACAACTTCACCGGCTGGTACACCAAAGATGGCACGTTCCTTAATGTGAACGAAATAACTACGAAGGACATGACGGAGGACATCACTTTCTATGCCCATTGGGCTCCGGTCTACCACCCGCTGACCGTAACCGGCGGCACTGCTACCGTGGAAAAAGACGGCCAGCCTCTGAACATTGTCCCTGTCGTGACCGGCGACAAAAAGACCTACTCTGTACCGGAAGGCGCAGAAGTGACCGTGACGCTGGACAAGACCGCAGTGCCCAATGGCAAAGTGTTTGACGGTTGGTCTACCTCCCTGCCCACAGGTCAGGACTGCAAGGCAGAAAGCATCACTTTCCCCATGAGCAGTGGTGTGAATGTGTCTGCAAAGTACCGTGATGCCGCCACTGACCACACCCCCGGTACCGCAGTCTGCCACCCGCTGACCGTGACCGGCGGCATTGTTACCGTGAAAAACGGTGACAAGGATGTGACCGATACCTTGACTGTTACTACTGACGAGACCACCGGCAAAAAGACCTACTCTGTACCGGACGGCGCAGAAGTGACCGTGACGCTGGACAAGACCCTGATCCCTGAGGGCATGGTGTTTGACATCTGGTCTACCGGCAAGTTCTCCCTGCCGCAGGGTCAGGACTACAAGGCTGAGAGCATCACCTTTACCATGAACACCATGAGCAGTGATGCGGATATTGCCGCACAGTACCGCGATGCCACCATTGAAGATGATGGGCCCAATGTGCTGGGCACTGCCGCGATCATTGGTACTGCTGCTGTGGGCGGTGCAGTGCTGGGCTATCAGGCCTATTCTCTGGGCACTGAATTTGCAGGCAAGCTGATGGCTCTGCCCTACTTCCCCAGCAACCGCAGCGCTCTTGCCATGATGCTGTGGGAGGATGCAGGCAAGCCCATGCCCGAATCCGAACTGCTCTACCCCGATGTAGAGCAGGAAGAGCAGGATATGGACCTGCAGCACGCCGCCCGCTGGGCCATGGAAAACGAGCTTATCCCTGACCTGAACGATGAGGGCACGGCTCCGGAAGAGATGAAGTTCTTCCCGGCCAATCCCGTAAGCAAGCTCGATGTGCTGAATGCATGGCAGAAGGCACAGGAGCTCAAGAACAACTAACGCCATCCCCGAATATTCCCAAATATACGTAGAAGCGCCTCATCCTTCACCGGATGGGGCGCTTCTGCGTTGTAATGAGTCGAATTTTCTGTTATACTGTACCTGTCGGCCTTCCGACCCATTTGATGTGGGAAGGAGGTGGTAACCATGGAAATGGTAGTCTCATTTATACTGTCCGTCGCAGCGGGTGTGGTCAGCTACTACATCTGCAAGTGGCTTGAGGAACAGTTCAAGGCCGGTAAGCACTAACCCTTAGCAAGCAGGAAGCCCCCTTGGTATTCGCAGTACCGAGGGGGCTTCTTGTTGCTTTGGTGGAACCATGGAATGGTTCCGTAGTCTCATCTACAACTTTAGTATATGCACTCCTGCGCAAAAAGTCAAGAGGGCCACCACAGATTTTGTTTCGCTCCTGCGCCTGTTTCAGCTTATCACGCCCACAGATCCTCGGGGTACAGGCCCTCCTTGGTTTTCTGGGCGATGGCTGCCACCACGGTGGGCTTATCCTCACGGTAGGTCACGCCGTACCATTTATCGGTGCTCTTGAGCACGGTGACTGCCGCCTTGCCCTCATCGATGAGCTCGCTGGCCACGGTGGGCAGGAAATACTCGCACTTGAGGGGGTTCTTGGGCAGATTCTCATGCAGCCAGCCTGCAAAGCGGCGGTCGGCCTCGTCCAGGAAGCTCTTGCCGAAGCCCCACAGGTTCATGCTGACAGGTGCTTCCACCGGCAGGTCATCCGTGCCCTCACCGGTGAGGGAGGTGCAGCGGATGCCGCCCTCATAGGTCTCGATGCCGGTGCGCTCGGTCACGCTGTGCAGGGTGCCGTCCGGGTTCACCACGCAGACACCGCGGGAGACGGTGCCGTTCTCAGAGACGGTATTTTTGAGCAGGTAGCTCACCATGCAGTAATCGTAAACTGCGCCGTCCTGATGGGTGGACAGATACTCATAGATGACCTTGAAGGCCTCGGGGCCATAGTAATCGTCCGCGTTGATGACAGCGAAGGGACCATCGATGAGGTCTTTTGCGGCCAGCACGGCGTGGCAGGTGCCCCAGGGCTTGACACGGCCCTCGGGGATGGTGAAGCCTGCGGGCAGTTCATCCAGCTGCTGGAACGCGTATTTCACGTTCATGCCCTGAGAGACGCGGTCGCCGATGGCAGCCTTGAAAGCATCCTCGATCTCGTGCTTGATGACAAAGATCACGGTCTCAAAGCCTGCGCGGTGGGCATCATACAGGGAGTACTCCACAATGGGCTGACCCTTGGGGCCCACCGGGTCGATCTGCTTCATGCCGCCGTAACGGCTGCCCATGCCGGCAGCCATGACTACCAATACCGGTTTGTTCATTTTTCTTTCCTCCTGCGTCAGTGCGCTGTTCTTTGAGTCTATTATACTCCAAATTTTCCCGGGCAACAAGGGATAGCTTTTCCTTGAATTTTTGCATGGATTCTCTCCCGCTGCCGTGATAGAATAGAGGCAATGGAGTTTCCGCAGAAAAGGAGAATGCTTATGTCAACCAAAACTGTCTGGATCACCGGCGCTTCTTCCGGCATCGGGCGGGAGTTTGCCCGCCGCTATGCCCGGCTGGGTTTCCGGCTCATTCTGACCGCCCGCCGCCGCGACCGGCTGGAGACCCTTGCCGCCGAGCTCCGGGCGAAACACGGCACCCTCTGCCGCATCGTACCCGCCGACCTTGAGCAGGATGCGCAGGTCGCCGCCCTGTGCGAAGCACTGGCAGACGAACGCATCGACCTGTTCATCAACAACGCGGGCTTTGGTGCCTGCGGTGCCTTTTCCGAGACGGACGCGGGCAAGGAGCTTTCCATGCTGCGGGTAAACGTGCTGGCCATGCACCGGCTGTTCAAGTTCACTCTGCGCAAGATGGAAGCCCAGGGCTTCGGCACCATCCTGAACGTGGCATCCTCGGCGGGCCTGCTGCCGGGCGGGCCCTATATGGCGGGCTACTACGCCTCCAAAGCATACGTTGTCAGCCTGACCCGCGGCGTGGCCGAGGAGCTGCGGGAGCAGCACAGCCCGGTCTATGTCTGTGCCCTCTGCCCCGGCCCCGTGGACACCGAGTTCAACGACCGCGCCGACGTGGTGTTCGCCCTTAAGGGCATCACCCCGGAGCTCTGCGTGGAGGAGGCCATGCGCGGGATGCTCCGCCGCAAGACCATCATTGTGCCCAGCACCCTGATGCGTCTTGCCACCACGGCCCAGAAGCTCGTTCCCACGCCCCTGCTCATGCCCATCGTGGCCCACCAGCAGAAGAAAAAGCTGGGCTGATGGCCGCTTGACAGAGCACCGCCGCTCATGTATCCTTAGAGGTATCCGAAAAAACAGGAGGAATGTTCCATGAAAATTGCACTCATCAACGAAAACAGTCAGGCCGCCAAGAACGGCATCATTGAAGCCGCCCTGAAAAAGGTGGTGGAACCCATGGGCCACGAGGTGGTCAACTACGGCATGTACACCGCAGAGGATGCCGCCCAGCTGACCTATGTTCAGTGCGGCATTCTGGCCGCCATCCTGCTGAACAGCGGCGCGGCTGACTACGTCATCACCGGCTGCGGCACCGGCGAGGGTGCCATGCTGGCCCTGAACAGCTTTCCCGGTGTGATCTGCGGCCATGTGGAGGACCCCGTGGACGCTTACACCTTTGCCCACGTCAACGACGGCAACGCCGTTTCCATGCCCTTTGCCAAGGGCTTTGGCTGGGGCGGCGAGCTGAACCTCGAGTACTGCTTCGAGAAGCTGTTCGGCTTTGGCCACGGTCAGGGCTACCCCAAGGAGCGCGTTGTGCCCGAGATGCGGAACAAGGCCATTCTGGATGATGTGCGCGCCGCCACCTTCAAGCCCCTGATCGAGTGCCTGCAGAGCATCGACCAGGACCTGCTCAAGGGAGCCATTGCAGGCGAAAAGTTCAGCGAGCTGTTCTTCGCTTCCTGCAAGGACGAGCAGCTGGCTGCCTACATCAAGACCCTGCTGTAAGCAGAAGCAGCAGGATATCCGGATCCTATCCAAACACATCCTGACCGCCCTGAAAAGGGCGGTTTATGATACGAAACACGAGGAAGTCTATTATGGCATGGTTATACCATTTCAATCAGATCATCACCCACGGCATGGAGGGGTTTCTGGAGACGGCAGTGCCGATGATCTCCGGGCTGGCTGAGATCATCGGCCTGTTCATCATCGTCACAAGCCTTGTCAAGGCCACCTACCACTATGTACGGGCCACCTTTTTCCATGGCCAGCACGATTTCCTCCACGAGATGTCCAGCGGCCTGACCACGGCGCTGGAGTTCCTGATGTCGGCGGAGATCGCCAAGACCTTCCTGCTGCAGAATCTGGAATCGGTGGTGCCGCTGGCGGCCACCTTTGCCCTGCGGGCCATGATGAGCCTGATGCTCCACTGGGAGATGGAGGGCGGGCACCGCTCCGGCCGCAAAAAGGAAGAAACGCCCGCCGGTGAGACCGAGAAAAAAGAATGACTTATAAAGTTTCCCTCTTTTTTCTCGGTTCTGGGTTGTGTAAAACGTAAAAATCGCGCCCCGGCTCTTGACAGTTTTGCACAAAGGGGCTATACTCGTGCCATCGAAAGCAAAGGCGCTGACGGAAGTGATTCCGCCAGCGCCTTTTGTGTTTTCGCTGGATATTGCTCGGGAGGAATAGAGGGCCTCCTGAACAAGGCTCCCGCGCACATTCGGTGCGGGGAGCACATTACAAACCGGGGAGGTATTATAATGTTCAGTTCCATAAACACCTGTTGGGTGCTGGTTGCGGCATTCCTGGTCTACTTTATGCAGGCCGGTTTTGCGCTGTGTGAGGCAGGTTTTACCCGCGCCAAAAACACCGGCAACATCCTGATGAAAAACATGATGGACTTCTGCATCGGCACACCGTGCTACTGGGTCATCGGCTTCGGCCTGATGTTCGGCGGCACAAGCGCTCTGATCGGTGGGTTCGATCCGTTCATTCAGGGCGATTACAGCCACCTGGGGCTTGATATCCCGCTGTGGGTGTACATCGTGTTCCAGACCGTGTTCTGTGCCACGGCAGCCACCATCGTGTCCGGCTCCATGGCCGAGCGCACCAACTTCAAGGCTTACTGCGTTTACTCCGCTGCCATTTCGCTGGTGGTCTACCCCATCTGCGGCCACTGGATGTGGGGCGGCGGCTGGCTGCAGAGCATGGGCTTCCATGATTTTGCCGGTTCCGCAGCCGTTCACAATGTGGGCGGCGTGATCGCCCTGCTGGGTGCCGCAATGCTCGGCCCCCGTATCGGCAAGTACGACAAAGACGGCAACCCCCACGCCATTCCCGGCCACAACCTGACCGCCGGTGCGCTGGGTGTGTTCATCCTGTGGTTCTGCTGGTTCGGCTTCAACGGCGGCTCTTCCCTGAGCCTTGCCACCGATGAGGCCATGACCCTGACGGGCCTTGTCTGCTTCAACACCAACCTGGCCGCTGCCGTTGCCACCTGCGTGACCATGATCTTCACCTGGCTGCGCTACGGCAAGCCCGATGTCTCCATGACCCTGAACGGCTCTCTGGCCGGTCTGGTCGCCATCACCGCAGGCTGCGACGCTGTCTCTCCCTTCGGTGCCTTCATCATCGGCTTCGTGGCCGGTATCCTCGTGGTCCTGAGCGTTGAGTTCTTTGATAAGATCGCAAAGATCGATGACCCCGTGGGTGCTGTCTCCGTTCACTTTGCAAACGGCGTGTGGGGCACCATTGCCGTGGGCCTGTTCTCCAACGGCGGCGACGGCGTGGGCAAGGGCCTGTTCTACGGCGGCGGCTTTGCACAGCTGGGCACCCAGCTGCTGGGCCTTATCACCGTTGATGTGTACGTTGTGGTCGTGATGTTCATCATCTTCAAGATCATCGACAAGACCATCGGCCTGCGCGTCCCTGCTGAGGTGGAGATCGACGGCCTGGATATCCACGAGCACGGCCTGACTTCTGCTTACGCCGGTTTCTCCATCTCCGATGCCAACGCCGCTGCCATGGTGCCCAACGAGAACACCGATCTGGGCGAGGATGATGCCTCCAAGGCAAGCGCCGTGCAGATGAACGCTGCCGTGCCTGTGGTCAAGGAGCCTGCCGTCATCCACGATGGCATCTACGACACCGGGATGCACAAGGTGTCCATCATTGCAAAGCTCTCCAAGTTCGATCAGCTCAAGACCGCGCTGAACGATCTGGGTGTGACCGGCATGACCGTGACCCAGGTGATGGGCTGCGGCATCCAGAAGGGCACCACCGAGAAATACCGCGGCGTGCCTGTGGACAGCACCCTGCTGCCCAAGATCAAGGTCGAGGTCATCGTTTCCAAGATCAGCGTGGACGCTGTGGTGGATGCCGCCAAGAAGGCCCTGTACACCGGCCACATCGGCGATGGCAAGATCTTTGTCTACAACGTGACCCGCGTGGTCAAGATCCGCACCGGCGAAGAGGACTTCGCCGCCCTGCAGGATGTGGAGTAACGCTCCGCACAATTTCAACCGCTGTCCCGCTTTGAAAGCGTGACGATATTTGTTCTCCTTGTTCTCCTTTTCCTTTTTCTGAAATCCATTCGGCAGAACCCCTGCTTCCTCCGCACAAGGAAGCAGGGGTTTGTTGTTGTCACCACGATGTGAGCCCCCCTGCAATGGTTCCGGGTTGACATCCCTGTGCGGGCGTGTTATTTTGGAGTGTAAAATTTTCAGTTTTTTTGTATCAGGAGTTTCTATGAGCAACTTGAACGATTTTAACCGCGAGGCCAAAGCCGCCCTGCGGGTGGCTCTGCAATGGCTGCTGCTGGCCGTGCCCACGGGTCTGGTCTGCGGCGCAGTCGGCACAGCGTTCCACCTGAGCGTGGAGTACGTCACCGAGCTGCGGGCCGCGCAGAGCTGGCTGCTGCTCTGCCTGCCGCTGGCGGGCCTTGCCATCGTGACACTCTACAAGGTCACAAAGTGCGAAGGCGTGGGCACCAACAATGTCATCCGCGCCGTGCAGAGCGGCGAGCCGGTCAGCCTGCTGCTGGTGCCCGCCATCTTTCTGGGCACGGTGCTCACCCACCTGTTCGGCGGTTCTGCCGGCCGCGAGGGTGCCGCTTTGCAGATGGGCGGCAGCATCGGCTGGAACGTGGGCAAACTGCTCCACCTGAGCGATTACGTCCGCCGCACTGCCACCATCAGCGGGATGGCCGCGTTCTTTTCCGCTCTGTTCGGCACCCCGCTGACCGCCGCCCTCTTCGCCATGATGGTGGAGGACGTGGGGCTGACGTTCACTTCGGCCTTTATGCCCGCGTTCACTTCGGCCCTCATTGCTTACGGCGTATCCCTGTTCTTCGGGATCGCCCCGACCAATTTTGTGCTCAATTCCATCCCGCACCTGACGCTGGAAACCGCGCTTCAGACCGCCCTGCTGGGCATTGCCTGTGCCGCCGTGACCCGGCTGTTCTGCTGGACGCTTCACATCCTGGAACACGGGATTCCCAAACGGATCCCGAATCCCTGGCTCCGGGCTTTTGCGGGCGGTGCAGCCGTGGTAGCGTTCTCGTATCTGTTCGGTGTCGGGCGGTACAACGGGGCCGGAATGGCCGTCATTGCCGATGCCGTGGAGCAGGGCACTGCCCTGCCCTGGGATTTTGCCTGCAAGATCTTCCTGACCGCCCTGACCCTGGCAGTAGGCTTCAAAGGCGGCGAGGTGGTCCCAAGTTTTTACATCGGGGCGACCTTTGGCTGCATCGCCGGGCCATGGCTGGGCCTGCCCGCCGGGTTTGCCGGTGCCATCGGTCTGGTCTGCGTGTTCTGCGGAGCCACAAACGCCCTGATCCCTTCCATCCTGCTGGGATTCGAGCTGTTTGGCGGGCAGGGGCTGGAGCTTATTGCGCTGGGCTGCGGCGTGTGCTACATGCTCTCGGGCCACCACGGCCTCTACAGCAGCCAGACCTTTGTCACCAACAAGCTGCGGCCGGAGTACGCCTCCCACAAGTGGCGGGTCAAGCTGAAGAAAAAAGAAGAATGATTTTTCGCAGATTTTCGCCGCGAAGAGCTTGATTTTTTGCCGCCATCGTGCTACAATCAGCGTAGTTTCATCCTGACCAAAGCGATGATGCGGACAAACCGAAGCTCGTTCCCCATGACGCAGAGAGGGCTGCCCCGGATACCGGGTGCTGCAAGCAGCCTGCCGTGCATCGGGCTTCTACCACCGCAGAGCGCAGAGGAGAACCTCTGCCGGGTGCGCCCGTTACAGCACAGCGAGTGGCGTGTTCTCAAGGGCACGCAATTCGGGTGGAACCGTGGAACGCGTGAAATCTTCAGGCGCTTCATCCCGTAAATTTGAGCGGGATGGAGCGCTTTTTTGTTTTAACTTTCATCAAAAGGAGAACCGTTATGAAGATCATCTACAAAGACGGCCATGTGGACGAGTGCCCGCAGGACCAGGAACTGCATGTTATCCGCCACACCGCTGCTCACATCATGGCACAGGCCATCAAGCGCCTGTACCCCGAGGCTGACTTTGCCTTTGGCCCCGCAACCGAGAACGGCTTCTACTACGATGTCGATCTGGGCGACACCAAGCTCACCGATGACGATCTGGCCAACATCGAAAAAGAGATGCGCAAGATCTGCAAGGAAAATCTGGCCATCAAGCCCTTCATCCTGCCCCGTGACGAGGCTGTGAAGCTGATGGAGGAGCGCCAGGAGCACTACAAGATCGAGCACATGGCTGATCTGGCCGACGAGACCGAGTTCAGCTTCTTCCAGCAGGGCGAGTACGTTGACATGTGCATCGGACCCCACCTGACCTACACCAAGGCGCTGAAGGCCTTCAAGATCACCCAGCAGTCCGGCGCATACTGGAAGAATGACAAGGAAAACAAGATGCTGACCCGTATCAACGGCGTGGCATTCCACAACCAGGAAGAGCTGGAAGCCTGGGAAAAGGAGCAGCAGGAGGCCCGTGAGCGCGATCACCGCAAGATCGGCAAGGAGATGGGCCTGTTTATGACCGACGACCTGGTGGGCCGCGGCCTGCCCATGTTCCTGCCCGCAGGCTACACCGTCTGGCAGGAGCTGGAGAACTATATCAAGGAGAAGGAGCGTGCACGCGGCTACCTGCACGTGATGACCCCCTGCATCGGTACCGTGAACCTGTACAAGACCTCCGGCCACTGGGATCACTACCGCGAGAACATGTTCCCCGCCATGGAGATGGAGGGTGAAAGCTATGTCCTGCGCCCGATGAACTGCCCCCACCACATGATGATCTACGCAAATCGTCCCCACTCTTACCGTGACCTGCCCATGCGCATCGGTGAGATCGCACACGATTTCCGCTACGAGTCCTCCGGCACCCTGAAGGGCATTGAGCGCGGCCGCCACTTCTGCCAGAACGATGCCCACCTGTTCTGCACTCCGGAGCAGATCAAGAGCGAGGTTGCCGATGTCTGCAACCTGATCTTCGAGACCTACAAGGACTTCAAGATCACCGATTACCGCTGCGTTCTGTCCCTGCGTGACCCCGCCGACAAGAAGAAGTACCACGATGACGATGCCATGTGGAACCACGCCGAGAACGCTCTGCGCGAGGTGCTGACCGAGCTGGGCATCCACTTCACCGAGGAGATCGGCGAGGCTGCCTTCTACGGCCCCAAGCTGGACGTGAACGTCAAGCCCGCCGTGGGTGCTGAGTATACTCTGTCCACCTGCCAGCTGGACTTCTGCCTGCCCGCAAAGTTCCACCTGACCTATGTGGACAAGGACGGCTCCGAAAAGACCCCCGTTGTCCTGCACCGTGCGATCCTGGGCTCTCTGGACCGCTTCATGGCCTACCTGATCGAGGAGACCAAGGGCAAGTTCCCCACCTGGCTGGCACCTGTTCAGGTCAAGGTCCTGCCCGTTTCTGAAAAGACCCTCGAGTATGCGGAGAGCATCACCGAGAAGCTGGTGGAGGCCGGTGTCCGCGTGGCTCTGGACGACGACAACCAGAAGATCGGCTACAAGATCCGCGCCGCACAGCAGGTGGACCGTGTGCCCTACATGCTGGTTCTGGGTGCCAAGGAAGCCGAGGCCGGCAACCTCTCTGTCCGTGACCGCAAGGGCGAGACCACCACGATGGAAGTGGATGAATTCATCGCAAAGGTCACCGAGGAGATCAAGACCCGCGCATATAACAACTGATTTCGCCTGAAATAAACAGTAAGCGCCGCGTTCCCAAACCGGGAGCGCGGCGCTTGTTTTATAATATCCTGTTTCAAACCCCGCTGCTGCCACGGGAGCTGATGCTCATAGGCGGCACTCCACTGAATACCGCCTGACCATTTACGGTGTTCTGGGTCATGCCGATAATATCCAGCAGCTGACTTTCACTGTACGTCGTCGGATAGTGGAGAATCGTTTCATTCTGGCAGATGTATTTCCCTGCCGCCGTTTCAACTGCGCCTGCACGTTCCAGCTTTGCCAGAATTTTTCCCAACTGTTTACGATCCAGCCGGGTTCCCTTTTCTGTCAACGCCGCAGAGAGCTGCTGCGCTGTCAGTGGCTTTTCCCGCACCAGCAGCGCCAGCGCCAGTTCTGCCGCATTCAGATGGTGCAGCCTCCATCCGTTCCGAAGCCAGATTCCCTTTTGTTTCATATCACAGCCCTCCTTTTTATGGTTCTTCCTTGAGTATACCAACTCCCTCAGGAGATGCAATAGATGATTTGTTAATCTTTTTCCGCTCTACTCAGACACGGAGGGCAACAATCACCATTTGCAGCTGGAAATCTGTCAACCAGCAATTGCGCTTACCCAAAAAGCCGCTCTTTTCCGGCATTGGCACCGGAAACGAGCGGCTTACATTTTACAAACGATTATTTCAGCAGATTATTATCCGCAAAGTAGTCAATCCGCATGGCCTTGCGGACATTGGCCAGGGTGGCGGCAGCGGTCTTTTCAGCCACGGCGCTGCCTTCCTTCAGGATCTCCACGACCTCGGGCAGGCGCTGCTCCCACTCCTTGCGGCGGTTGCGGATGGGCTCCAGCTCGGCCTGCATGACGGCGTTGAGGAACTTCTTGATCTTCACATCGCCCAGACCGCCGCGCTGATAGTGGGCCTTGAGCTCATCGAGGTTCTGATACTCCGGCAGGAACTCGGCGAAGTGCTCGGGGCGGCTGAAAGCGTCCAGATAGATGAACACGGGGTTGCCCTCCACCTTGCCGGGGTCCTGCACCCGCAGGTGGTTGGGGTCGGTGTACATGGACATGATCTTCTTCTTGATGTCCTCGGGCTCATCCGACAGATAGATGCAGTTGCCCAAGCTCTTGCTCATCTTGGCCTTGCCATCGATGCCGGGCAGGCGCAGGCAGGCGGCATTCTGGGGCAGCATGATCTCAGGCATGGTCAGGGTCTCGCCGTAGACGGCGTTGAACTTGTGCACGATCTCGCGGCACTGCTCCAGCATAGGCATCTGATCCTCACCGGCCGGCACAGTGGTGGCACCGAATGCCGTGATATCCGCTGCCTGGCTGATGGGGTAGGTGAAGAAGCCCACCGGGATGCTGGTTTCGAAGTTCCGCATCTGGATCTCGCTCTTCACGGTGGGGTTGCGCTGCAGGCGGCTCACTGTGACCAGATTCATATAATAGAAGCTCAGCTCTGTCAGCTGAGGCACCATGGACTGGATGAAGATGTGGACCTTGTTGGGGTCCAGACCGCAGGCCAGATAGTCCAGTGCCACCTGCAGGATGTTCTGGCGGACCTTCTCCGGGTTATCGGCGTTGTCCGTCAGGGCCTGCGCGTCAGCGATCATAATATAGATCTCGTCGAACTTGCCGGTGTTCTGCAGGCGCACGCGCTCCTTCAAAGAGCCAACGTAGTGGCCAACATGCAGGCGGCCCGTGGGACGGTCGCCGGTCAGAATGATCTGTTTCATTGTGATTTCTCCTTTTCAGGCAGCTCACCCTCTCAGTCATTGCTTCGCAATGCCAGCTCCCCCAAAGGGGGAGCCTTGGGCAGCTTCACCGTTTCGTCAGAAGCTCTCCCTTTGGGAGAGCTGGCGCTCAAGCGCCTGAGAGGGTGAGGACGCTGACCACAAGGATGCCGCTATCGTGATATTTCTTACTCTCCAGTATATCCCCTGTGCAATTTTCTGTCAACAAAAAGAAAAAAGCGATGGAACATTTCCATCGCTTTACTGGCGCCTCTTGCCTGACTCGAACAGGCGACACCCTGATTAACAGTCAGGTGCTCTAACCGACTGAGCTAAAGAGGCATCTATATAAAACAGCATACAGCCGTTTTACTACTATAAAATGGTGACCCGTACCGGAATCGAACCGATGTTAAAGGCGTGAGAGGCCTCTGTCTTAACCGCTTGACCAACGGGCCATACGTCCATTTTCGCATCGGGGTTTCGCTCCCGACTCGATTATTTTAGCATAGCAGTCGTACTTTGTCAACAGGAAATTTCAAGTTTTTCAGAAATTTGTGCTGCGGGCCTCCCGCCCCGGTTTTTCCGCTCTGGGATACCCGGTTGCATCCAGAATCGACAAAATATTATCAAAGTTGTGTTTTGGGTCTCTTTTCTTTATTTTGTTCGCCGCGGTTCCCCTTCCTTCTTATGAAATCACTTCAAACAGCTAAGATTCTTAATGAAATTTGTTACATTTATAAGAACCTTTTGTTCCCTCTGGTTGATTTTGGAACGTTTTTATGTATAATGGTAAACAGGAGAATACGCATCTGTATTTCTTCATCGCCCGCGCTGCCCATTGGCTAAGGGCATGTGCGTCGCGCGATCAGAATTGATCTGAACGAAAGAAGAGGTATAAGTATCATGGCAAAGGTAGATCTGAGCAAGTACGGCATTACCGGCACGACCGAGGTCGTGTATAACCCCTCTTACGAGCAGCTGTTCGAGGAAGAGACCAAGCCCAGCCTGGAAGGCTACGAAGTGGGCAAGGTCAGCGAGCTGGGCGCTGTGGACGTTATGACCGGCATCTACACCGGCCGTTCCCCCAAGGACAAGTTCATCGTGATGGACGAGAACTCCAAGAACACCGTTTGGTGGACCAGCGACGAGTACAAGAACGACAACCACCCCGCTTCTGAGGAAGCCTGGGCTGCCGTGAAGGAGATTGCAAAGAAGGAGCTGTCCAACAAGCGCCTGTACGTTGTGGATGCTTTCTGCGGCGCAAACAAGGACACCCGCATGGCTGTCCGTTTCATCATGGAAGTGGCCTGGCAGGCACACTTCGTCACCAACATGTTCATCAAGCCCACCGCTGAGGAGCTGGAGAACTTTGAGCCTGATTTCGTTGTTTACAACGCTTCCAAGGCCAAGGTCGAGAACTACAAGGAGCTGGGCCTGAACTCCGAGACTGCTGTTATGTTCAACATCACCAGCAAGGAGCAGGTCATCGTCAACACCTGGTACGGCGGCGAGATGAAGAAGGGCATGTTCTCCATGATGAACTACTTCCTGCCGCTGAAGGGCATGGCTTCCATGCACTGCTCCGCCAACACCGATAAGGAAGGCAAGAACACCGCCATCTTCTTCGGTCTGTCCGGCACCGGCAAGACCACCCTGTCCACCGATCCCAAGCGTCTGCTGATCGGCGATGACGAGCACGGCTGGGACGACAACGGCGTGTTCAACTTCGAGGGCGGCTGCTACGCCAAGGTCATCAACCTTGACAAGGACTCCGAGCCCGACATCTACAACGCCATCAAGCGCAACGCCCTGCTCGAGAACGTCACGCTCGACGAGAACGGCAAGATCGACTTTGCCGACAAGTCCGTCACCGAGAACACCCGCGTCTCCTACCCGATCAACCACATTCAGAACATTGTCCGCCCGATCTCCTCTGCGCCCGCTGCGAAGAACGTCATCTTCCTGTCCGCAGACGCCTTCGGCGTTCTGCCTCCCGTTTCCGTCCTGACCCCGGAGCAGACGAAGTACTACTTCCTCTCCGGCTTCACCGCGAAGCTGGCCGGCACCGAGCGCGGCATCACCGAGCCGACCCCGACGTTCTCCGCCTGCTTCGGCCAGGCCTTCCTCGAGCTGCATCCGACGAAGTACGCCGAAGAGCTCGTCAAGAAGATGGAAAAGAGCGGCGCAAAGGCCTATCTGGTCAACACCGGCTGGAACGGCACCGGCAAGCGCATCTCCATCAAGGACACCCGTGGCATCATCGATGCTATCCTGAACGGCGATATCAACAACGTGCCCACCAAGAAGATCCCCTACTTCGACTTCGAGGTTCCCACCGTCCTGAACGGTGTTGACACCGGCATCCTGGATCCCCGCGATACCTACGCCGATGCTTCCCAGTGGGAGGAGAAGGCCAAGGATCTGGCTGGCCGCTTCATCAAGAACTTCAAGAAGTACGAGGGTAACGAGCACGGCAAGGCTCTGGTCTCTGCCGGCCCCCAGCTGTAAGCTCTGATCCCAGCATTTTTCTTCTGAACTCCATATAAAGAAGCTCCCCACCCTGTGCTCATTGACCGAGCACAGAGTGGGGAGTTTTTGCGTTTCAGCGTCTGTAAACGAAGCATCGATTGCCTTTTGGTGCGTGGTATGCTATCCTTTTTCCAAAGGATGTGAGCACAATGGATGCGAAAACGTTCGGGGCATTTCTCGCCCGGATGCGCAAGTCACAAGGATTAACACAGGCAGAGCTGGCCCAGCAGCTGCATGTAACAGATAAGGCCGTCAGCCGATGGGAACGCGGGGTCGGCCTGCCGGACATCAACACGCTGGAACCACTGGCCGACGCGCTGGGGCTGACCCTTGCCGACCTGATGCACTGCCGCGACCCGCAGGAAGCAGATATTGCACCGGAAGTCCCGCTGGAAGATTTCTTTACCCTGCTGCGCCGTCAACAATCCATTGACTGGCGCTCGGTACGGGCAGTTTTGTTCTGGCTCAGTGCCGCACTGGCCATCTGGGGCATCCTCGCCTGCCCGGGCCGGATGGCTGTCCACTGGCGTACCCTGAGCAATGGGAACCTGCAGGCAGACGGCTGGCTTCCCTCCTGGGTGTTTTTCCCATTGTTCGTCGGGATAGAATTTCTCTCGCTGGAGCTCTGGAACAACTTTGAGCAGACCGGCTACTACCGACACTGGGGTGAGATAGGTGCCTCCGTCACCCGCTCCATGAACTTCTGCTCCCCTACTGTCCGGCTCTGGAAGTTTGTGCTCGACCTGCTGTTCTTCTTCGGGTTCGGCTTCGTGGTCCCCTGCGCTGAGATGATGGCGATTCTGATCAACTGAAAAAAAGAAAGCCCTCCTGTCGCACTCAGGCGAAAGGAGGGCTTTCTATCATCTTATCAGAAGGTTTCCGTTCTTATATTCCTCTGATTTTAAGATTCTTTACTTTTCGTTCTTTGCACGGCGTTCTTTCAGATCGCTTTCCATCTGCGCCAGCGTCTTTTTGTCCAGATTGAACACCACGCCGTACGCAATGATCATCACGATATAGCTTCCCAGATACATGACCGGCACCAGATAGCGCATCCGGGTTGCCACTTCGATCGTCTGTGCAGCCTTCAGAGATGCATCATAGCCCAGTTTGGTTGCCAGAACAAGGCCCAGAGAAGGTCCGATGCCCTGTGCAAGCTTACGGAAGAAGGAGTGCAGTGCATAGGTAGTGCCTTCTTCTCGCACACCAAATTTCCACTCGTTATAATCGATCGCATCTGCCATCAGAGACCAGCTCAGGCAGCTTCCGATACCGCCGCCCAGCATTGCAATGACCTGACACAGGACATAAAGGCCGAGGCCCCGGCCGTCCGGTGTGATGGGCAGAACCAACATCAGGACGTAGGCCAGCGCACAGACGACTGAACCAAAGGTCACGGCTTCTTTCTTGCCAAAGCGCTTGACGATACGGCTCACAAAAGGACTGAAGATGAAAACGCCAAAGTAGGAGATCATACCCACAATGCCGGAGATCTTTGCATTCTTGAAATAAGCCTGGAACAGGATCTGGCCTGCAGTAGAGGCACCATACATACCAATAAACGTTGCGATAGGTGCCAGCGTTGCGCCCACAGCCGGGCGGTTATGGATAAAGTTGTTGAACGCCTTCATGATGTTGAACTTTGGTGCATCCTCTTTCAGAGTGATCGTGGTGTCCACACGCACCTTTGTGTTCGTGACCATAAAGCGGAAGCAGACCAGACCGATCAAACCCATGATCAGAGCAATGACAAACATCTGCTCACCGCGCAGGTTGTTCTGGTTATCATAAATGATCACCGGAATCAGCATACCGGTCAGAAGCCCACCGCCCATAGAACCAATGGAGCGGAAAGTCGACAGCTGTGCACGCTGGATCGGGTCATCCGAGATCAGAGACAGCATCGAGCCATACGGCACATTCGCAACGGTGTAGAAAGCATCCCAGATCATATAGCCTGCCACAAACAGAATGTTCTTGACCATACCGGGAGCCTGCGGGAACGGCAGATAGCAAAGTGCACCCGCCACGGTCAGGCCGATCGCACCGAACCAGATATAGGCAAGGAACTTGTTCCGGCGGTATTTATGCGTATCCGCATCTACCATTGCTCCGATAATCGGATCGTTGATTGCGTCCCAGATCTGCACGATCAGCAGAAGGGATGCCATCAGGTAGTTGTCGATCCCCATAAACTGCGTCCAATAAATCGTCAGGTAGCCTTTGAGTGCAAAACTCATATTGCAGCCAAAGTCACCCGCTGCGTATGCAAGTTTATCACGCAATCCAAACTTTGCAGACGCATCCACTGTTGATTTTCCCATGAAAATACTCCTTCCTGAACTTTCCGGACAATTTTGGCACACCGCCCGCAAGCCGTATGCTCATTTATAAATCCATGATACGGCATCTCCTTCCAAAATGTTAGTATTTTTTTATGGTATATCCTTACAATTTTACGGTTTTAAAGCATTTCTTGTTGTATACTTTAATTTATGCAGCATTTTCGTAATTCTGCACAAGCAATCTTTTTCTTTTTTGTATACAAAATATTTTTTCTTAGCCGAATCTTTTCTTTTTGAAGCCGCAATTAATTTTTCCGTTCCTCATCTTTCGCCGGGTGTCCGGCTTGTCAAACTTGCGCTGAACCTCTTTTTCTTCTTCTGTTGCTTCGTCGTTCCCTTCTGCGAACTCGTGATGATTACTTTCAACTGAAAAAGCTGCTCTTTTCAAAGGTCTTTTGCGCTATTGTGTTCAGTCCAATTTTATGTTACTCTATATTTGCTGCAAAACAGCGGCATCGGGCACTGTGCTGCAAATGCAGGTGGTCAGTCTCCTTCCCGGCCAAGCGTCAGGAATGGCATCTTTTTGAAATTCGTTTCTTACATAAGGAAAGGAGCCTGCTATTCATGAAGCCGACTATCAACGACTATTTCCGGCAACACTGGGCAAAGGTCGTCCTGTTTGTGTGCTTTACCGCCGCTGTTTCCTTTTTTGCACCGCTTAAAAGCTTTCAGCTCAAATGGCTCATTGATTCCAAAAGCAAGCAAGAAGCCCTCGGTTACATGGCGCTGGTATTCCTCATTACCTTTACCAGTTGGTTTTTCGAGCGCCTGAGCCGCCGCTCTTTCACCAAGCTGGCCTGCGGTGCCGTTGAGGAAGTTCGAGACAGGGTCATGGAGCAAGTGCTTCGCCGCCCGGTGGCACAGTATCAGCAGGAGGGCGACAGTACTTACATCTCACTACTGACTACCGATCTGCGCACCCTATACGATGACTACTATATGTCCATCTTCAATATCGTATTCTGGGGCGGTATCATGCTCTGTGCACTGGGGATGTATCTCTATCTCAGCCCGGTCATGCTTATTGCAATCCTTCTGGTAACGATTCCGCCGTTGGTACTGCCCCGGAAAATGAACGAACAGCTTAAAGTTGCCCGGGATGCCTTTTCCCTGCAAATGGCGGACTACACCCAGCAGCTCAAGGAACTTCTTGGCGGTTTTGAAGTTATCCGGAGCTTTCTGCGAGAGGATGCCTATACCGCTCGTCATCGCACTGCCGCCGCACAAGCGTGCGCCAGTGAGCAGAGCTACCAGCAGAGCTTGAATTCCATGGTAGTCAACACATCCCTCATCAGCAATCTAATCTTTCCCGTGGTCATGCTCGTGGGTCTGTTTCTTGCATTTGACGGCCGCCTGACCGTAGGTGCTGTTTCCACTGCCGCCAGCATGGCAAACTTTGTCATCACACCCTGCAACCAAATCGCTCAGTGCTGGGCCAAGGTGAAATCCTCCAAGGGCATCCGTCAGCGTCTGGAAGCTGCCATGTCCGTTCCGGAAGCTCCTTCTTCTGCCGGTCAGCCTGTTGCATCGCTGGAGCGGATCGAATGCCGAAACACCAGTTTTACCTACCCTGGTGCAGCTGCTCCGGTGTTGAAGGATATCTGCCTGACCGTGAGCAGACAAGAAAAGATTGGTCTCACGGGTGAAAGCGGATGCGGAAAATCCACACTGGCCAAGCTGCTCTTCCAATATTATCCGGATTACAGCGGTGATATTCTGTTCAACGGCCAGCAGCTCCGGGACATCGACCGCAGCAGTCTTTACCACCGGACAGGCTATATTGCCCAGACAACGTATCTGTTCAATGATACCCTGCGCAGCAACATCTGTCTGAGTGAGAAGTTCTCCGAACAGCAGATAACCGGTGCCCTTGAAGCTGCCGGTCTGACCGACTGGGTGCAAACCCTACCGGATGGACTGAACACTCTCATCAGCGAAAACGGTAAAAATCTTTCTGGCGGTCAGCGCCAACGCATCGGCATCGCCCGGTTGGTACTTCGTCGGTATGACCTCATCATCGCCGATGAGATTACTGCCAGCCTTGACCCGGAAACCAGCCAGCAGGTGATGCAGAATCTGCTCTCTCTGCCCTGCATAGTCGTTGCTATTACCCATGATGTGTCCGGTGCTTTTATGAAACGTTTTGATAAGATCTACCGTGTTGAGAACGGCGTTGTGCGCCGAGCATAAAGCAAGGGCCATTGCACAGATTCCCGTGCAATGGCCCTTGCTATTGTTTCTTATTTCGCCGCCTCAAACTCGGCTTCGATCTCCACCGAAGGAGCCGGAGTAACAAGGCTGACCACCACGCAGACCAGCAGGGAGGTCAGGAAGGCGGGCAGCAGCTCATAGATGCCAAACACGCCGCCCAGCGGGCTGATGAGGTACTTCCAGACAAAGACCATCAGGCCGCCGGCGAGCATCCCGGCCAGTGCGCCCTGCCAGTTGCAGCGCTTCCAGAAGAGCGCACAGAGCATGACCGCACCGAATGCGCCGCCGAAACCGGCCCATGCAAAGCTGACGATGCCGAACACGCTGGAATCGGGGTCACGGGCCAGCACCACGCCCACCACACTGACGCAGATGATGGTCAGGCGGGCGGCAAAAAGGCTCTGGCGCTCGGTCAGCTTCATGTGGCCGAACTCCTGCAGGATATTCTGGGAGACGCTGGACGCGGCAGCAAGCATCTGGCTGTCGGCGGTGGACATGGTGGCGGCAAGGATGCCCGCCAGGATCAGGCCCGCCAGAACGGCTGCCAGAATGCCGTGCTGTGCAATGAGGTTTGCAATGCGGACGATGACCGTCTCGCTGGAGGAGCCGCTCAGGTACTCCAGCGCGCCTGCCTTGGTCATGCCAAGGCCCACCATGCCGATGATGATGGAGGCTGTCATGGCAATGATGACCCACACGCTGGCAATGCGGCGGCTGAGTACCAGCTTCTTTTCATCCTCAATGGCCATGAAGCGGAGCAGGATGTGGGGCATTCCGAAGTAGCCCAGGCCCCACGCCATGGTGGAGACGATGTCCAGCAGGCTGTACGAGGTGGCCGTGCCCTCGGCAGCGTTGTGGCTGGCCATCATGGTCAGGTAGCCGGGCAGGCTCTGAGCGTTGGCCACAACGGCATCCCAGCCGCCTGCCGCGCCAATGCCGTACACCAGCACGGCCACAAGGGCCAGGCTCATCACAACGGACTGGATGAGGTCGGTGGTGGTAACGGCGCGGAAGCCGCCCGTGATGGTATAGCCCACGATGACGCAGGCCGAGACCACCATGGCCGCCATGTAATCCACGCCGAAGAGGCTGTGGAACAGTTTTCCGCAGGCGGCAAAGCCCGAAGCCGTGTAGGGCACAAAGAACACGATGATGATCACCGCGCCCAGTGCGTTGAGCAGATTGCGCTGGTCGTGGAAGCGCAGGGACAGGAACTGCGGCACGGTGATGGCTTCCAGATTGGCCGAATACCGCCGCAGCCGCCGGGCCACGATGAGCCAGTTCAGCCAGGTGCCCAGCGCCAGGCCGATGGCGGTCCAGCCGGGCGAGGCGATGCCGGTGAGGTAGGCAAGGCCCGGCATTCCCATCAGCAGCCAGCTGGACATATCACTGGCTTCGGCGCTCATGGCCGTGACCAGCGGGCCCATTTTGCGGCCGCCAAGGTAGAAATCAGTGCTGTCGTTGTTGGACTTGCTGTATGCAAACCCAACCAACAGCATTGCCACCAGATAGATGATGATGGTGGCGATGATGCAGATGTTGGTCATATACTTTTTCCCCCTTGTCTTTCCAAATGAAAGTACGCTTCTATTTTACCACAGTAAAGCATCAAAGTGCAAGCCTTTTGGCAAAACTTTGTCCTGATTCGCCAAAAGTCCACGAGTGGCGGACAAAAAGTTTTCAAATTGACAGGGGCTGGTTCATCTTCTTCATCACCCTGCCGGACCAGTTCTACTGGGTCTCCATCACCGGCGGTACGGTGTGTTATGTGCTGCTGGTGCAGCTGGTGTTCGCATAACAGAAACGGGAGGTGCCGGTGGGGCATCTCCCGTTTGTTTCAATGATAGAATGTATCAAAATTGATCTGCCGGTAGAAGCGCTGCTGGAGCTGGTCAAAGTTCTCGCAGTTCTGGGCCAGCAGCCACATGACCTTGGTGACAACAGCCTCAATGGTCATATCGTGGGCCTCCAGGAAGCGGAAGCGGTTCTTGACCCGCTTGCCCACCTCGTAAATGCCCACATCGCTGCCCTCATAAGTGACCTGCGTGGTCAGGATCAGGATCTTGTGGGTCTGGTCGTAATCGCCCAGCTCCTCGGTAAAGGCATCCATGAGCCGCTGGGGAATGCCGCCCACGCCAAAGCTTTCCACAATGACGCAGTCATATTGTTGAAAGATGGCTGGGATAAGCTCCGGCCCAAGGCCGGGGGTCAGCTTGAGCAGGAACACTTTTGGGTTCAGTGCCCGGCCAAACTCCACAGGGCCGGTGGGCCAGGGCGAAGCCACATACCGTACCAGCCGGTCGCCCTGCACCAGCGCCAGCGCCGGGAAGTTGACCGACGCAAAGGCATCGTAGCTGATGGTCTTGTTCTTCTTGGCGCGGGTGCCCGCAATGACGTGCCCGCCAAACACCACCATCACACCCCGGCTGCCCGGGTCAAGGGCGCAGATCACGCTGTCCCGCAGGTTCTTCTTGGCATCGGTGATCTCGTTGGAAATGGGCTGCTGGGCACCCGTGAGGATGATGGGCTTGTCCGCGTTCTGGATAAGGTAGGACAGCGCCGCCGCCGAGTAGGCAAGCGTATCGGTGCCGTGGCAGATGATGAAGCCATCGTAAAGCGCATAATTTTCCTGCACGGCTTTGGCCATCATCAGCCAGTGCTCCGGGCCAAGGTCGGTGCTGTCGATGCTGCACAGATTGAGCGTTTCCGGGCAGCAGAGCTGCTGCAATTCCGGCAGATGGGCCAGCAGCTCCTCGCTGGTCAGAACAGGCTTGAGCCCCTGTGCGGTGCGCACGCTGGCAATGGTGCCGCCGGTGGTGATAAAAAGCAGGCGCTGCTTGGACATAGGTTTTTCCCCTCCATGGTGTCGATTCTTGCGATATTTTCAGTATAGCACAGTTCGTCGGAGATGAAAAGTGCGGGGAGTTGAGGTATAATAGTTATCATAAGATCAAGCTATCCTCAACCTCTCCGTCATTGCTACGCAATGCCACCTCTCCTAGTAGGAGAGGCCTTGGCAAAGAGGCAAGGCTTTACGCAATGCCAAGGGCTCCCCTACTAGGGGAGCTGTCGAGCGGATGCGAGACTGAGAGGTTGGACAAAAGCAAACCTACCATAAGGAGAAACTGCCATGTCTAACATTGTGATCATCGGTTCCGGCCCCGCAGGTGTCTCGGCGGCATTGTATGCCGCGCGCGCCGGGGTGCAGACCACCGTTCTGACCAAGGGCCCCGGCGCACTGGACCGGGCCGAGCTCATCCAGAACTACTACGGCTTTGCCGAACCCATCACCGGTGCCGAGCTGGAACGCCGGGGCATCGAGGGTGCCAAGGCCGTGGGGGTGGAGTTCGTCACCACCGAGGCCGTGGGCCTGACCTACACCGACAAGCTGACCGTGGAGACGCTGGCCGGGGATTTCCCTGCCGATGCTGTCATTCTGGCCACGGGGGCTTCCCGGGCAGCGCCCCGCATTCCGGGCCTTGCCGGGCTGGAGGGCCACGGCGTGAGCTACTGCGCCACCTGCGATGCCTTTTTCTACCGCGGCAGGGATGTAGCCGTGCTGGGCAGCGGAGAGTACGCCCTGCATGAGGTACAGGCCCTGCTGCCCGTGGCTCACAGCGTCACCCTGCTCACGGGCGGGGCCCCGCTGACGGCACAGTTCCCGCCAGAGGTAGCCGTGCGGACGGAAGTCGTGGAAGCCATCCTCGGCGAAGAGCGGGTCACAGGCGTGCAGCTGAAAGACGGCGGGACGCTGGAAGTCTCCGGCGTGTTCGTGGCGCTGGGCGTGGCAGGCAGCACCGCCCTGGCCCGCAAGCTGGGGGCCGAGGTGAACGGCAGCCGGATCGTGGTGGATGACCACATGCAGACCTCCCTGCCTGGCCTGTACGCTGCCGGAGACTGCACCGGCGGGCTGCTGCAGGTCGCCAAGGCCGTGTACGAGGGTGCCGTGGCAGGAACCGAAGCCGCCAAAGCCCTGCGGAAGTGACCCAGACAGAAAAAGGACGCTGTGCCCTGCGGCACAGCGTCCTTTTATTGCTTTGCTCAGCTCTTGCAGCCGGATTCCTCTTCGATGCCGGTGAAATCGCTGGCCTCCGCGATCTTGGTGGTATCGAACTTGCCGTTCTCATCCTTGGGGGCAACGGCAGGGCCTGCCTCCACAGGATTCACGGTCGTTCCCTCTGCCGCAGGCTTTTCCTCGGCCTGTGGGTGACCAGTGCCTGGGCCGCGTGTTTCCTCGGCAGGCTCCTCTGCGCGGGCAGCTTCCACCACCGGGGCTGCGGGAGCAGTCTCGGGCTCGGCAGGAGCCTTTTCAAAGGCAGGGGGCCATGCGTCACCGGAAGCGGTCTCCCTGGCCTCGCCCTCGGCGTAGGCTTCGGCAGTCTTTTCGGCCTCGGCGGGGTCCTTTTCAGCTTCCTCGGGGAACTCCACGTTTTCGACGTGGAGCGGGTCCTTGTCGTTCAGAACTTTGTCCAGCACGACGATGGCGGCACCGGTAACAGCCACAGCGGCAACGGCACCCAGAACACGGAACAGAGTTTTCATGGTGAAGTCCTCCCTGTATAAGATAGGATTAAGAGAATGTTACGACATCGTTCTGCGGCTTTTCGGCGGGCTCCACCGAAATGGCGGTCAGCACCGGGCCCTTGCCGCGGTAGATGTTGTGGAACTTGTAATTGACCTTGGCGGTCACAGTGACCCAGGCGCGCTGCTCCAGTGCCTTGTAGCCATCATAGCTGCAGGGGAAGCCCACGAACTGGATATCCTGCACACAGCAGGTCATTGCAAAACGGCCGGGCACAAAGCTGTTTTTGCCCGCGCGGTTGGTCTGGCAGACCTGCGCCAGGAACCGGACGGTCTTGCCCACGTACTTCTGGGGCTCGTCCTGGCAGTCCATATACCAGATGCCGAAATCGTCCTCACCGATCTCAACGATCGGTGCGTTCAGATCGAAGGGCAGCGGGTCAGGGATGTCATCGTATGCCACGCTGCCGTCGGCGAACTCATAGGCGATATCGCACTTGCGGGAGGCCTGACGCACCAGCTTGTGCAGCTCCTGACGGGCGGCATCGTTGTTCACGGCCTCGGCGCGGTTGAACACGATCAGCTCACTGCGGGCGATCTTGTCCAGCAGCAGAGAGCGCATGGAGTTGTCGCGGGCGTAGGTCAGGGCCGTGGTGCCGTCGGCCGTGGCGATGCACTGATAGACGATCCAGTTTTCGGGCAGGTTGTTGGCCAGATCCTGCAGCAGCCACATGCCGTTGTACTCAATGACCACACGGCCTGCACCGGATTCTTTTTCGAGCTTGGCCAGATTCTGGGGGTTCAGCTCCGCCTTATCCTCGAGGACCTTCAGGGTCACGCCGGGGAAGGCGAATTTCTTCTCGTTATATTCTTCCTCGCCCTCTTCGCAGACCAGCAGCAGGGTCTTGTCGCCGGAGTCGAAATTGGGGTCTTCAAAGGTCTCCTGAATGAACTTGGTCTTGCCGCTTTCGAGGAAGCCCACAAACAGGTAAACCGGGATCTCGTTTGCCATAATCGGTTTTTCTCCTTACACAACTTGCAGCTCAGCAGCCAAACAGTGCGGCAATGGCCTTTTCGTCCAGCTTGGAGCCGATGACGACCAGCTTGCCGCCCACATCAGCACCGCGCTGACGCACTTCCCACTCGCCGGGGACGTAATCGAACTCCAGCCAGCCGTCGGCACCGCCGTCCACGATGCCCTTGGAGCGCAGGATCATGCCGTACTTGCCGCCGTCCAGCTCGGTCAGTGCACGCTCGATGTCTGCCTTGCTGAACTTCTTGGCCGTCTCGACACCCCAGCTGGTGAACACTTCATCGGCATCGTGGTCGTGGTGATGATGGTGATGGCCGCAGCAGCAGTGGCCGTCCTCATCGTGGTGATGATGCTCATGCTCATCATGGTCATCGTCATCCTCATGGTCGTGGTCGTGATGGTGGTGGCAGCAGTGGTCCTCGTGGTCATCCTCCTCGTGGTCGTGGTGATGCTCGTGCTCGTCCTCATCATCGTCGTCACCATCATCGTGATCATGGTGGTGATGGCCGCAGCTGCACACACCGTTCTCATCGTAATGATGGTGATGATGCTCGTGCTCTTCTTCCTCGTCCTCCTCGGCGTGCTTCTCATTGGCCTTGGCAGCCATGGCGATCAGCTCTGCCTTGAAATCGTCCTTGGAGGACATGGCCTTCAGGATCTGCTCGCCGGACAGGGAATCCCATGCGGTGGTCACGATGGTAGCGGTGGGATTCTTCTCGCGCAGCATGGCGACCGCTGCAGCGATCTTCTCCTCGCTGGCGGTCTGGGTGCGGCTCAGGATGATGCAGCTTGCGTGGCTGATCTGATCATCATAGAACTCACCGAAGTTCTTCATATACATCTTGACCTTGTTGACATCGGCCACGGTGACAAAACTGTTCAGCTTCACATCCAGATGCTCAGCCACACCCTCCACAGCGCGGGTGACATCGCTCAGCTTGCCCACACCGGAGGGCTCAATGACGATGCGGTCGGGGTGGTACTGCTCCACCACCTGCTGCAGAGCGGCACGGAAATCGCCCACCAGAGAGCAGCAGATGCAGCCTGCGTTCAGCTCGTTGATCTGGATGCCGGACTCCTTCAGGAAGCCGCCGTCGATGCCGATCTCACCAAACTCGTTCTCGATCAGGACCACCTTCTGGCCCGCAAAGGATTCCTTGATGAGCTTCTTGATCAGGGTCGTCTTGCCGGCACCAAGGAAGCCGGAGAAAATATCGATATTCGTCATAATGCTGTATGCCTCTTTCTTTTTCCAAAAGCCCGCAAGGGCCGTTCAGCAATCAGAGCCGCAGAGTGCTGGCTCAAAAATCTTACACTCCTATTATAACAAGGCTGTCAATGGGAAACCGCCTTTTTTGATGAGAAAATTGTAACTTTTTTTGCAGTTTGGCTGCGTTTTCAGAAAACGCTGCCTCCCGGACACAAAAAAGCCCCCGGAACGGGGGCAGAAAGCCCGCTTTCCTCCATCTGCCGCAGCTGAGCGGTCAGAACCTTCTGGGTCACATGACCGATGGACTTTTTCAGTTCTCCAAAACGCTTTGTGCCCGGCATCAGATCCCGGAGGATCAGCACCTTCCATTTCCTGTCTGGAGCTGGCGGCAGAAAAGGGATTGGAAAGTGTGGCGTTCTGCTGCATTTTCCCAACCAGCTTGCCGCTGAAATTGTGGTACAGACCCATGAGCATGAACCTGCGTGCAGACGATACCTTAACAACGGGATGCTGCTGCGGCTGCCCAACGGCCTGACGGTGGAGTCAGTGCTCACCCGCAAGAAGTTCCCGAAGTGGCAGGATGCCCACCTGGAGTTCCCCCGCATCGTCTTTCAAGGAAAGCAGGCTGTGCAAACCTTGCGCAGAAAAGCCCCTGATTCGGGCAAATGTGCAAACGGTGTGCAGAAAGTGTGCAGCCGCTTTCCTGCATAAAGAAAGAACGCCAAATCTTACGATTTGACGTTCAAAATCCGGTGCACCTCCAGGGACTCGAACCCTGGGCCCACTGATTAAGAGAGCAAGCCGCCGGTTCGTCTCAA